>Ga0207070_1076_pt1 | contig 22539 bp, 20 predicted proteins | sample Alteio_BWMinHeat_92_FD_153591 | JGI IMG/M metagenome (GOLD analysis project Ga0207070, IMG submission 153591) | Enriched cells from forest soil in Barre Woods Harvard Forest LTER site, Petersham, Massachusetts, United States -... | ecosystem: Environmental > Terrestrial > Soil > Temperate forest >...
CTCGTCTGTTCTCCAGGCTCGTACAATTTTGCAAGTTGTACCGGAAAGTTTTCTGGTTTGTTCGGATAAAGCAACCGAGGTACAACGAAAGTGATTGCCTTACTGTATGTCAATCCATAAAAGAACTCAAACTTGTGCCCAAAATCGTTTACCATATGCAGTAACTGCATGACAGACACACCCTCGGTAGTGTCCATGAGCGTCGTAACTGCTCGACTATCTATATCTTGCGCAACATAGCCGGGGAGGTCCGTAGTAATACTGCTGAGGTCGTGCCGCAAAGATGCCCATGCGCTGAAGAGCAGGAAAACCGCGGGCGAAAGAATCAGGATCATACCGAGCAATCGCTTTCGCTGATAGATCCAAGACGCTGTAAGAAAAGAGAGCCCGAATAGCGCAATGAAAATCCGGTTTCCGCTCATTACCATCTCCAAGACTAAGCCGACGCTAATAACGCCTACAAATCGCCACTCCCATTTCCGCAACTGCAGTTGTCGGTTCTTTTTCTCTTGTCGATTTGGTTTGCTCGGACCTCGTTCGAGGACAATTTTGTAACGTTCGTTTTCGCAACGTTGGTGATCAGAGGGCTCCGATTGGAGAGGGGACTGTGTGTTCCAAGCCAAACGATGAAGCCCCTGCCTTCTCAATGAGCCTTTTGCACTACAACAGGATGGCGTGAGCAATCTCCCAGTTTCCAACGTGTTTTGTGCCGCGAAATTATAGTGGTATGGTTTTGTATGGTGCCTTCAGAGTGGGCGCTGGACTGCGGGGCCGACGGTTCGGATACATCTTCCGCTCGAATGCCTACTTGGAGATCTCGAATGTCTACTTGGAGATAAGGTGCGTCTGGACTTAAACAATACAGGGAAGCTTAACCTCGGCTGTGGCCCGAACGCGCCGGCGGGCTGGCTGAATGTGGACGGTTCTTGGAATGCCTGGCTGTCAAATCATGCCTATTTGTCCAAGGCGCTAACGACAGTAGGAGTGATTAGCAGGAATAGCCCAGGAGCTCAGTGGACTGTGCGGCCTCTTGTTCACGATCTGACAAAGCCTCTGCCATTCAAAGACAGCACGGTGTCCGTTATTTACGGAGCCCACGTCCTCGAGCATCTTTACCGGGCGGATGCGCAGAAGCTTCTGTCGGAATGCAGGAGGGTGCTCAGAACTGCCGGGGTGATTCGACTGGTGGTGCCGGATCTCCGTTCCATGGTGACAACCTATTTGAAGCGCAAAAATGACAGCATCTCTCTTTCTGAAAGGCTTGCGGCCGACGACCTGAATGAAAGGCTCGCGTTCCGCAGTCCTGCGGCGCCGAGCGGAAACGCCTTCTTCAAGTTCTACTCTCTTTGGAAGGACTTTCACCACCATAAGTGGATGTACGACTCGGACTCCCTCATCCACTACATGGAAAACGCAGGATTCGTAGGCGTGAGCGAGAAAGGGTACTTGCAGAGCGACATTCCTGGTATTGAGGAGGTAGAGGAGCCAGGAAGAGTGCTCGAAGGGGCGGGGATTTGCGTCGAGGGCAAGAAGGCGTAACCGAACGTGGGGATTTGCTAGTCGTTGACTAGGACTTAGTTATTATGACTTAGTTATAAGGATGCGAGTGGGCCTTGAAAGTGAGCCTGCATTGAAAAACCCAAAGGCAAAATGAAAAAAGCACTGATCACTGGCATTACTGGCCAAGACGGGGCATACCTGGCGGAGTTCCTGCTCCGAAAGGGCTACGAGGTGCATGGCATCAAAAGGCGCGCCTCCTCGTTTAATACCGGGCGCATCGATCATCTTTATCAAGATCCACACGATCCGAATCTTCGTTTCCGTCTTCACTACGGGGACATGACCGACGCAAACAGCCTGATACGAGTGATTCAGATTGTACAACCCCAGGAAATCTACAACTTGGCTGCCCAGAGCCACGTCGCAGTTTCGTTTGAGTCCCCGGAATACACCGCCAACGTGGATGCACTCGGTACGCTACGAATTCTAGACGCTGTCCAGACTCTTGGGATGACGAAGCATGTGCGGTTCTATCAGGCCTCGAGTTCTGAGCTCTATGGCTTGGTTCAGGAGATACCGCAAAAGGAGACTACACCGTTCCATCCACGTTCGCCTTATGGCGTGGCAAAGCTGTTTGCGTATTGGATCACCGTCAACTACCGGGAAGCCTATGGCATGTATGCCTGTAATGGAATTCTCTTCAACCACGAGTCCCCCGTACGAGGAGAGACTTTCGTGACGCGCAAGATTACAAGAGGATTGGCGCGAATTAAGGTAGGGCTACAAGAATGCCTCTTTCTAGGCAATCTGGACGCCAAACGTGACTGGGGCCACGCGCGTGATTATGTGGAGATGCAGTGGCTCATGCTTCAGCAGGACGCGCCAGAAGATTATGTGATCGCCACCGGTCAGCAATTTTCCGTGCGAGATTTCGTGAACTTCGCGGCAGAGGAGATGAGGATGAAACTCACCTGGCGTGGCGCCGGCTGCGAAGAAAAGGCTTATGATCGCGAAGGGAGATGTGTTGTTGCCATTGACTCACACTACTTTCGTCCCGCAGAGGTGGACACCCTCCTAGGCGATGCCAGCAAGGCGCGAGTTAAGCTAGGATGGCAGCCCAAACTTACATTTCGGCAGATCGTGGCAGAGATGGTGGCAGCGGATTTGGATGCCGCTGAGCGGGACCAACTTGTCCGCAACGCTGGCTACCGGGTCCATCAGAATTTTGATTAAGCATGAATCTTTCCGCAAAAGTCTACGTAGCTGGGCACCAAGGTCTAGTGGGCTCCGCCTTGATGCGTCTCCTCCTAGCGGGCGGTTATACGAACCTCCTCGTGCGCACCCATCAAGAACTTGATTTAACCAATCAGCGCGCTGTCCAAGACTTCTTTGCATCCGAGCGTCCCGAGTATGTTTTCTTAGCCGCGGCAAGAGTTGGTGGCATTTTGGCGAACTCCACATATCCGGGTGAATTTATCTGCCAGAATCTGCTCATCCAGACGCATGTAATCGACCAAGCCTATCGAACAGGCGTGAAGCGCCTTCTCTTCCTTGGATCAAGCTGTATCTATCCAAGGCACTCGCCTCAACCTATGAAGGAAGAGTACTTGTTGACGGGAACGCTCGAGCCGACCAATCGCCCGTACGCGGTTGCAAAGATCTCCGGGATCGAGATGTGCTGGTCGTACAATAGACAGTATGGCACTCGCTTCATCGTTGCAATGCCTACTAACCTCTACGGTTTGGGAGACCACTACGATTTGCGCGATTCGCATGTGCTTCCTGCGCTAATCCGAAAGATGCATGAAGCTGGAGTCGATGGCGCAGATCGTGTTGTTATTTGGGGGACAGGAACACCGCGCAGGGAGTTTCTCTATAGCGATGACGCTGCTGACGCCTGTATCTTCCTCATGAACTTGCCGAACGACAAATTGGATCCGATCATCGTGGACAACGGGCTGCCTCCTATCCTAAATGTTGGTTGCGGTGAAGACCTGACTATCAACGAGTTGTCTGGGCTCGTTGCTAATGTCACAGGATTCAAGAAGAAGCTGGTCTTTGATAATTCCAAGCCCGATGGCACGCCGCAAAAACTGCTGGACATTAATCGTCTCACAGCCTTGGGGTGGAAAGCTCGTACTTCATTGCGAGACGGCCTAACTAAGACCTACGAAGACTTTCTGAAGCGCCATGCTGTGAATATTGACTGGCGACGGCCACCTGTGGCTAGTTGGATGTGATCGGAGACTTAGAGTTTGATACCAATCGTTCTTTATTGCCGCCAAGAGCAAGGCCAATCCGACGCTTCTCAAAGTTTGCCTTTCACGAAACGGACCACATTTAGGAAGTAGGGAGTAAGTTGAGACAAACGGCTGAAAAATTTGGTTACGCTGCGACTGCAGTTTCGTCGCAAGAAACTGGAATGCATTGCCAGTGGGAAGCGGAACACAAGTGCGTCCTTTGCGGATCGCAGCTAGAAGTGGCACTTCGGGGCTTGACAGATACCCGTTTTGGAATACCGAACTCATATGAGATTCATCGGTGTAGCAGTTGCGGCTTAGAGCGAACTTGTCCGGTGCCGTCCTTAGCGGAGCTCAAAGAGCTCTACGAGACGCATTACAATTTCGGCGGGGAGAGAGACACTCTTTACACCAGATGGAGAGAGCGGTTTCTCTTCTCCCGGCTCTACCTCCTCTGGACTTGGTTCGATGGCGATGGCGCCTTTTATCAACGAAGGGGCTCGGGACGACTTTTGGATATCGGCTGCAATGAGGGCCGCGGACTACGAATCTATGCCCGCAACGGATTTCAAGCAGAAGGACTTGACCTCAACGAGACTGCCGCTGTCGTGGCGCGGAAGGCCGGTTTGATTGTCCACACCTGCGTCGTCGAAGAGTTCAATCCGGCAACGCCATACGACGTCGTGGTGCTATCCAATGTTTTGGAACATACGCGAGATCCCCGACAAATGTTGCTGCATGTCCGCCGGATCCTGGCTAAGGGTGGGGAGGTATGGATCAGTTGCCCCAATAGTGAGAGCTGGTTGCGCAAGGTGTTTGGCAGGTCCTGGATCAACTGGCACGTGCCATTTCACATTTCTCACTTCTGTTCGAAAACGCTCGGGCAATTGCTCGTGGAGACAGGCTTCGCCCCAATTGAGCTGAGCCAGATCACCCCTGCGCTGTGGGTGGCACATTCTCTTATCGCCTACCTCTTCGCAAAGAAAGGGAACAAAAACCTCCAACTGCGGAATCCCTTCTGTATCGGATTTTTGATGCTGTTCGTTAGGTTCTTTCTGTTTCCAGCCCTGTGGCTTGGAAATCGGCGCGGCCGCGGAGATTGTTTACTCGCGGTTGCGGGAAAAGGCTAGAGCGATTCACAAATGACTCTCGTTGGACTTCGAACTGTCATACGGCGATGTAAGCGGTGGGGAATCTACAATCCTCAGTGAGCAGGTTGTTCTTGAGGGGGAAGGACAAGAAGTTGTCTAAGAGTACTCACATTTTTGTAACTGGCGCAAGGGGCTTCATCGGTCATCACTCACTGAGGCAGCTCGAGTTTCGCTTTGACATTTGGTCGTTTCTCGCCACACCTCTGAAAGCAGCCAAGATGGAGTGGGAGTCTGTGTGTGCCGTGATGGTTTCGTCGTAACGCCCTCAAATGACACGTCTTTCCCGAATGGTTCTCTGTAACCAATCTGCCGATCCTATCGCGGCTACTCACGCGAAGCGCCGAGGTATATCCTGATGCGCCTCTTGCTGATGGCCGGGAACTATTCCCCGGAAAAAACTGCATCTGCTCCGTTGACAACGGATTTCGCAGCTTACCTGCGTCGAGCAGGCCATAGCGTGTCCGTCGTTACAACCTTTCCGCACTATCCGCAATGGAAGAGATGGGGAGGCCAGCATAGCTTTTATAGTCGCGAGGATCTCGACGGCGTAACCGTTCGCCGCATCTGGCACTATATCCCCGCGCGTCCGAGTCCGTTGAAGCGGATCTTGTATTACAGCAGCTTTGGTATCTTGGCCTTGGGTCCGGCACTAATTTCCTCTCGGCCGGATTTGATTTTGTGCGTTACCCCTCCGCTCGAATTGGCGCTCTCCGCACGCGCGCTTAGCTTACTTTGGCGGGTTCCTTATGCACTCTGGATCAAGGATCTCGTACCCGATTTGGCTATTCAGCTTGGCATGTTGACGAACCGCGCAGCCATTGCGACGGCACGCGTCTTTGAGCGTTTTGCCTACGAAAATTCAAGCAGATTATTCGTTATTTGCGAAAGTTTTCAGAGCAACCTTCACCAAAAAGGTGTGCCATCTGATAAGATTGCGGTCGTTCCAAACTGGGTGGACGTTCAAGCCTTGCAGCCGGGTATGCACGCCAATGCTTTTCGGGCGGATCACGGTATTGGGCCTGAAAAGTTCTTAGTTGTACATGCAGGGAACATAGGCGAGAAACAGAAGCTCGAATTGCTCGTGCAGGCGGCCAAGCGTTTGGAGCCTTACACAACAGTTGAATTCCTGATAGTCGGTGATGGTGCACGGAAAGGCGCGGTGATGGCGGAAGCCGAACGGCTCCGTCTTGCGAACGTGCGTTTTTTTCCTCTGCAACCTGCAGATCGTTTTGCTGAAATATTAGCTGCGGCGAACGTGCTCATTTTGCATCAGCAACGCGATGTATTGGACACCGTGATTCCAAGCAAATTGCTGACTTACATGGCGAGTGGCCGCCCGATAATCGCGACCGTTGCGGCTAGTAGTGAGACTGCTCTTGCGGTTGAACGTGCCCGATGCGGGTCGGTCATCGAGCCAGAGAGTCCGGCCGCACTAGCCGCTGAAATTCTCAACCTCTATCAGAATGCCGAGCTTGTGCATCAGTATGGCGCGAGAGGGCGGAGCTTTGTCTGTGAGCACTTTTCACGCGAAATCGTATTGGGGAGAATGGAAAAACTTCTCTGCGAAAATCTGACGATGGCCGCTGGGAGAAGCTCGCAAGGGTCGATCAAAGATGGCCTCCCAGGCGTGAACCCGTGAGTCGCGTCTCCAATGAAGAGAAGCGGAGAAGCAGGATTTTAAGTTTGATCTCGTTGCCGCGTCGTCATATGTTTACCCAGAATTTTGCTAACGTCCGCATAGTGAAACTTCGGTCACAATTCGCAATCAAGAGATTGCTTGACATCAGCCTAGCTTCCTTTGGGTTGCTTTTGAGCGCTCCGTTTTTCCTGCTCCTCGCGATTCTTGTTCGACTCGAGTCGCCGGGAGCCTCTTTCTTTCGGCAGCTTCGCAGTGGTAGGTTAGGACGCCCTTTCGTAATGTTCAAATTCCGGACCATGTATGAAGGAGTACCTCACGTGAGAAATGCTGATGGCTCAGCCTTCGTCGGGCGGGGTGATCCCAGAATTACGCAACTCGGACGCTTTCTTCGTGAGTTCAGCATCGATGAATTACCCCAATTATTCAACGTGTTGCGCGGTGACATGAGTCTGATCGGTCCTCGACCTGAAACCATCGAGTACACCGCAGAGTTGCCCGATTGGGCTCGTCTAAAATTGCAGGTTCGACCCGGATGCTTAAGCCTGGGTCTAATTCATGGTCGAAATGAGCTGTCTTGGAAAGAGCGCAACGAGATGGATGTGTGGTATGTGCAGAATTATTCCTTGTGGCTTGATGTGAGGCTACTTTTGTTAGGCATTTGGGCTATGGTGGTGACGCGCCGTGGTGTTTATTCTCCAGAGAGACTGCAGAACGCGCAACCAGTGGCTGGCTTGGTGAACGCAGACCGCGAGGCTGAAGTAAAGTATTCCTAGGTCGACGGTGTGAAAATCTACACAGGAGTAAGAATCATTGAAAACAGTCGTTGAGGAGTCCGGTGTCGGTGAGCTAGCTATCAATGGGGGACAGCCTGTTCGCAGCGATTTCCTGCCCCTTACCCGCCCATGGATTGGCGAAGAAGAGAAGCAGGAAGTTCTTGACACTCTAAATGGAGTATGGCTTAGCCGCGGCCCTAAGGTTTCTAGGTTTGAAGATGAGTTTAAGAAATATACGGGGGCCAATCACGCAATTGCATTGTCTTCTTGTACAGCAGCCCTTCATGTTGCAGTCGTAGCTGCAAATATCAAAGAGGGTGACGAGGTCATTACGACTCCGATCACCTTTCCTGCCACCACGAACGCTATCCTTTATGAGCGTGCAGTTCCGGTTCTAGTTGATGTCGATCGGCGAACGTTGAACATCGATCCATCTCTAATCGAGAAAAGCATCACATCGAGGACTAAAGCGATAATTCCCGTCCACATGGCTGGCCAGCCTTGCGATATGACCGAGATCATGGACATTGCTCGCCGCAGAAATCTAATCGTGATTGAAGACGCCGCCCATGCCATCGGCGCGTCATATGGAAACAAGAGGGTTGGTAGCTTGGCTGACGCTGGTTGTTTTAGCTTTTATGCAAGCAAGAATCTAGTCACTGGCGACGGCGGCATGCTTACTGTGCATGACGACAAATTCGCCGAATTTTCACGTGTGATAGGCCTGCATGGCATGAGTACTAATGCTTGGAAGCGCTATTCCAAGGAGGGCACGCCAAACTGGGAGTTGGTCTATCCAGGCTTCAAATACAACATGACTGATATTCAGGCTTCGCTTGGTATTCACCAATTGCAGAAGATTGAAACTATAACTTCCCTGCGCGAAAAATGGTCTCAGTTGTATGACGAATTGCTGGCGGATATTCCCGAATTGACACTCCCATATAGGGCGCATGGCCGGCGACATGCATGTCATCTGTATGTTATTACCTTGCATATTGAGAGATTGCGTGTATCACGAGACCGGTTCCTTGCGTTGCTCAAAGCGGAGAACATCGGTTGTGGGATTCATTTTGTTTCAGTCCACATGCAGCCTTACTATGCGAACCGATTTGGATACAAACGGGATGATTACCCCAATGCTGAATGGTTATCAGATCGTATCTTGAGCTTGCCACTGTATCCTCAGATGACAAAAGATGACGTACATGATGTTGTTAAGGCAGTACGCAAAGTAGTAGCTCAGACTCGCAAGTAGAATAAGTGGAGGAATGCAAGAAATGTTTTCATTGAATGGCAGCACGGTCTTAGTAACGGGCGGCGCCGGGCACATTGGCTCTCATATTGTCGATGCAGTTCTTAGAGAGGGTGCTTCGAAGGTCATCGCGTACGACAATTTTGCCGAGGGAAACCTAAATAACCTGCAGTCGGCATTTCATACGGGCCGGATAGAAATGGTTTGTCGAGATATTCGCGACTACGAAGACTTGGAAACCGCAATGAAGGGTTGCGATTTCGTCTTCCACACTGCATCTATAATGTTGCTCGAAGCGCGAGATCGGAATCGCAAAGCAATTGACACGAACATCATCGGTACATTCAATGTATTGGAGGCGGCGTCTAAGTGCAGTGTCCAGAAGGTCATCTTTTCTTCGACCGGTTCAGTATACGGTGAACCATTGCGGATTCCCATGGAAGAGGACCACCCATATAACAATGAAACGATGTATGGAGCTACTAAAATCGCCGGTGAGCAGTTCTGCCGCAACTTCCATCGGGAGCGCAAGTTAGCGTTTGCGGCGCTGCGATACTTCAATGTTTATGGCACAAGGCAGCACATTAAGGGCGCTTACGCGCAGATCGTCCCCCGTTGGTACGACCTCATGAGCTCGGGTCAGAAGATCACCATCTTTGGTGATGGCTCGCAAACGATGGATATGACTTACGTCGAGGATGTAGCCCTCGCTAATGTATTGGCGGCAAAATCGGATGTTACCGCTGATTTCTTTAACGTAGGGACAGGAATATCCACCAGCGTGCGCCAGGTTTTCGAGTATATGAAGCGTTTGCTCGGATACGACGATGAGCCGACTTACTTAGAGCAAGACATTAATTTAGTGAAGAGACGCCAATGCTCGACAGAAAAAGCCGAGCGTGTTCTCGGATTCAAAGCCCGAGTAACCGTCCCTGAAGGCTTGGAGAAGTACGTACAATGGCGTGAAAAGATCGAAGGGAGAGCACAGGTTGGCCTCGCAGCAGTACGCTGATCTCGCATCTTCGTCGATAACATCGGGGATTTTAGTCCGCGAAGTGGGGATCTCGGATTTGAGGCGCCCGGGCCTCATGGATTGCTTCTTTATTTCTGCCGCCAAAGGCGTTGGTCGCGATCTGGAACTCGATGCCTTTAGTGGGGCCAGCCAACGCTCTGAAACTGCTCAGGGCTGGGTGCGACTTTGGGCTGAGAGCTGCGAAGGGTTTGGCGTGCTGCTCGTCGAGCCCAAGCCTTGGGATTCCGAACATCTTTCGGTCTCAACAGGTAGTCTTCTTTTGGCTACAACCGCGAACGATCCGCGCCACAGGAAGCACATCGCATCAACTTTGCTACGTGCGTTTCTGTCGAGGCGCTGCAATTACAAGTATCTAGTAACGCGGATTCCATGCGAGGACGTTCCTCTTTTGCATGCGCTCGAAGAGAACGACTTTAGGGTTGTAGTCCCCATGGTTACGCTCGGCAGAGATTATTTGGAACGTTCTAGAGTCGAATTGCCGCCGGAAGTCGAAATCTCTGCTGTTCGTCCCGACGATATCGAGGCGCTCTCTTCTGTTTCCGCACGCGCTTTTCAGTGGGGCAGATTTTCTGCAGACCTTCGCTTGTCTCATGAAGCAGCTGCCAAGGTTCACGCCACTTGGGCAAGAAACTGCGCCCTCGGTACTCACGCAGCTCGGACGCTTGTGGCTCGGAAGGGTGGCGAGCTTCTGGGATTCATCGCAGTAAAGTTCTTCTTCCTTAGCAATCAGCAAATTGGTTCTATCGAGCTTATTGCAACTTCGCCCTCAGCTCGGTGCTCAGGGATTGGGCGCGCTCTTGTGCGTTCAGGATGTAACTGGATTAAGGAATCTACGCCACACGTGGTTGTTCGTACTGAATTACCGAACATACCTGCGCTGCGTATGTATGAGGCGGAGGGGTTCCGGGTTCTGAATGGATCTATATATTTAAGCCTTTGGCAAGCACACCGTGACTGATGCTTGTCAAAGGTTGCTCCGCTGCGGTTCCAGCGATCGCGAATTTGGCGCACGTGATGACGGATGGTTCGATTCGATATCATCGTTGTAGGTGGAGGTATCGTTGGCATGGCGACAGCCATGTCAATTGTCAAAAGCGCTCCTTTGCTTCGGGTATGTGTACTCGAAAAGGAAGCACAGTTGGCTGCACACCAAACCGGTCACAACAGCGGCGTCATTCATTCTGGGATCTATTACCGGCCTGGGTCGGTCAAAGCCAGGACATGCGTTCGCGGGCGGGATCGCTTAGTGCGTTTCTGTGAAGAACGCGGGATCAACCACGAAATCTGTGGGAAAGTGATTGTAGCCAGCTCCAAGCTTGACTTATGCAAGCTAGAGGAGTTGCTCGCTCGCTCGGCTGCCAACGGAGTACCCGGGGTAGTAAAGCTTTCGCCCGAGCAAATGATCGAAATCGAACCAGCAGTGAGCGGTGTGGGAGCTCTATATGTGCCATCTACTGGAATTGTGAACTATGTTGACGTCACAGCCGAATATGGGCGCATCTTCCAATGTTCCGGTGGGCAGCTCAAATTCTCTTCCCGAGTTACTCGAATAGTTCGCGGTCCCGAAGGGTTGGTTTTGGAAGCGGGCAATCACAGTTTTTTCTGTCGTTGCGCCGTGAATTGTGCTGGCCTTTACAGCGATGAAATCGCTCGTCTTTCAGGAGAGAGTGCCAACCTTCGAATAGTACCGTTCCGCGGTGAATATTATCGCCTTGCACCAGAACGCAAAAGCTTGGTTCGTAATTTGATCTATCCAGTGCCAGATCCGAGGCTGCCGTTTCTTGGAGTGCACTTTACGCGTCGCGTCGACTGTAGCATCGAAGCGGGTCCCAATGCCGTCCTGGCATTCCGACGTGAGGGGTATCACAAGTTGTCGTTCAGTCCTGCTGAATTCGCAAGCATGGTCTCTTTTCCCGGCTTCTGGAAAATGAGCGCTCAATGGTGGAGGACTGGAGTAGACGAAATGGCTCGTTCGTTTCTTAAGAGCCGCTTCGTTAAGGCACTTCAGAAGCTGGTTCCTGACGTGCGCTCTTCCGATCTGCAGCCCGGTGGCTCTGGAGTGAGGGCACAAGCAGTAAGCCGTGACGGACACTTATTGGATGATTTTCACATTGTTAAAGGCAATCGCATGATCCATGTGTGTAATGTCCCCTCCCCGGCCGCGACTGCGTCACTGGAAATCGGAGACACGGTTGCCGCCATCGCTTTGAGCACTTTCGCGGAGCACTTGCCGAGCTTCAGCCTACCCTCGGTGTCAGCTCAGTAGGACCCACGGATTCCCTCAAATTAGGGAAAAGCCCTGCTTGTCACCTGTTCCAACAGGGTGGTATAAAGAACAACTCTGGTATTGGTACATACCCCGTGTTTTCTGCTGGTTTTGGAGGATGCAGCTTGAGGATTTTTCTTGATTCCGCCAGTGTTTCCGAAATCGAGAATTGGCTCGGAGAGGGAGTTGTCGACGGTGTCACAACGAACCCAAGCATTATGTTCAAAGATCGTGTGTTTGATCTTGAAGAGGGAGCACGGTACATCGCTCGTATCATCGGGAATCGTCCGCTTAGCGTTGAGGTGACGTCCAATCATAGAGCAGAGATGTTAAGCCAGGCTCGCTCCTTTTCGCGATGGGCACCTAACATCGTGGTGAAAATCCCGATCATAAACGAGTTTGGAGAATCATCACTCGGTGTGATCAGCACCTTGAAAGAAGAAGGCATTGCTGTAAATGCAACTGCGATTCTGTCCTTTAATCAAAGTATTCTGGCGGCAAAAGCTGGAGCAACATATGTAAGCATTTTCGCAGGGCGTGTTGCCGACGAAGGTAACGATCCCAGCCTCGTGATCCGCAATGTCCGTCAGTGGCTGGATGCTTGGGCGCTCTCAGCCGAGATTATCGTGGGAAGTATACGTTCGGTTATGGACATTCAAAATGCTGCTTTGGCTGGGGCGCACGTCATTACAATTCCTCCGCAGTTTTTCTCGAAAATGTTGGACCACAAGTACACTCGGGAGACAGTCAAGCAATTCAATTTAGACGCAGATAAGGCCTTGGAGCAGATTGCTGTAGCACGCACTGCCGCCGCCGGGGCATCATAAGCCGCATGTAGGATTTTAACTTTTTCGGGTTTTCCTCAGGTCACCTTGAAAGGTCCATACGTCCCTAGCCTTGCAATCTCAAGCCTCAACAGCTTTGGCACGCATAAAATCGCTTCGATTCTTGCCCATATGAGTTCGCTTTGGAGCGCCGCCGTAAACCGCGATCGGCGATCGCGATTCGTCGGCTCACACAAAATAGTCTTAATGTCCAAGAGGCAACCATGAATAGAAGTACGACCGCTTATCCGCGGCGAATTTGCATCGCTGGATTGTGGCACCAAGCCACGGTCATGGCGGCCTGTTTTTCAGAAATGGGCCACACGGTCTTTGGCGTAGGAGACGATTCGAACGCCGTACGGGAACTCAACGGAGGTCGCGCTCCTGTCCATGAGCCAGAGCTGGATTCGGTGCTCTTGCGCAACATCCAATCCGGTCGACTGAAGTTTACGACCAGCCATTCCGAGGGTCTGACGGACGCCGATTTTGCATTTGTTGCCATCGATACACCAGTGGACGACATGGATCGTCCCGTGCTGGACGTTGTTCTTCGTGCGGTTGACGCCATTGCGGAGCATCGCATCGGCAGCCTTGTTTTATGCGTCAGCGCGCAGGTACCGGTGGGAACCTCAGAGCGTCTACTTGAAATCGTGCGCCAGCGAAAGCCTCGGCTAGGCTGCGATATCGCGTACATCCCTGAGTTCCTTCGACTATCAGAGGCCATCGAAACCTTTTTCAATGCCGATCGATTCATCGTCGGCGCTCAATCCAAAGCGGTTGCTGGGCGTGTTGCGAAGTTATATGAGCCCCTAGGTCGGCCCATTCTGCTGACGACGTTGCGTTCCGCTGAGATGAGCAAGCACGCCTCCAATTCCTTTTTGGCAATGTCCATCAGCTTCGTCAACGAGATTTCCGACATTTGCGAGCACGTCGGAGCCGATGTATCCGAGGTAGTGGCGGGAATGAAGCTCGATCAACGAATCGGGCCTCGCGCTGCTCTTAATCCGGGCTTGGGGTTTGCAGGTGGAACTTTGGGGCGCGACATCCGTGCGCTTCAGGAACTAGGACGTCAGCGTGCCACCAACACAACTCTGCTGGACGCGGTAATAACTGTCAACGGCTCGCGACCCGAGTTCGTTATGAAGCGTCTCCGCCAGCAGTACGACTCCGTCGAGGGACTGGAAATTGGCGTGTTTGGACTTACCTATAAGCCAGGAACAAGCACCCTCCGCCGCTCGATCGCCCTTGACATCATTGCCCGACTCTCCGCCGCGGGAGCGCGGGTCGTCGCCTTCGATCCTTTGGCCGATCTCGCCAATGCTGGGCCACTTCCGAAGTTTGAAATTGCACACGATCCTTATCAGGCCACAGCCGGACGTGATGCGCTTCTTCTCCTGACGGAATGGAGCGGTATCCGGGAGTTGGATTGGGAGCGCGTCCGCGACTCCATGCGCCATCCCGTCTTCATCGATACACGCAATTTCTTTGATCCTGAAACTATGGCGGGAATCGGCTTCGTCTACATGGGCGTAGGACGAGGAGCAATCGCCGCTGAAGCACTAGTCGCACAATGGGCCTGATTCATGAACAATCTGCAGCAACGATTCAATGGTCCGTCTGACCGTTTTCGCGGTCGAGTGGCGCTGGTCACCGGTGCTGGTCGCGGCATTGGAGAAGCGACTGCCACACAGTTTGCCGGCCAAGGCGCCCATGTCGTGTTGTGCGCTCGCACGAGTTCCGAGTTGGAGGAGGTTGCGAACTCCATTCGGGCGGCTAGTGGCTCGGCTCAGGTTTTCACGTGCGATGTCTCAGATCCCGAGCAGGTCGGCAAGCTGGTACAAGCGACAGTTGAGTCCTGTGGACGGATCGATATCGTAGTCAACGCGGCCGGCATTTACGGACCTATAGGACCCATGTGGGAAGCAGATGTTGTCCATTGGAAGAGGGCGATTGACATCAATTTGTACGGTACCTTTCTGGTCTGCCGTTCGGTGATTCCCCACATGATCAAGGCACGGCAGGGAAGCATCATTAATTTCTCAGGTGGAGGAGCCACGGCTCCTTTACCACGTTTCAGCGCCTATGGCGTTTCGAAGGCAGCCGTCGTACGTCTGACTGAGACGCTTGCCGAAGAGCTTCGCGAATCCGGTATTCGCGTGAACACCATAGCTCCTGGTGCGATTGATACTCGTTTGCAGGATGAGGTTCTTGCAGCGGGAGAGCGTGCTGGCCCTCTAGCGCAGCGCATGAAGAAAATGCGCGAAACGGGTGAGGGGGGGACCTCCATCACTGTACCGGTCGCCTTAGCTGTTTTCTTAGCTTCAGAATCTGCGCGGGAGCTTACCGGCAGGCTCATTGCAGCTCCTTACGACCATTGGGAAGAATGGGACGACCGCCGCATTAACGAGATCATGTCGCAGCCTTGGTTCACACTTCGCAGGATCGACGAATTTACGCTCAAACCTCTTGTCGAAAGCCAGCGCTCGTCACTATCGGCGCCACTAAAGGCGCGGGCCAATTGATGGGCGTTCTGAAGATAGGCATAGTAGGGGCCGGGCGCATGGGACGCATTCGAGCGCTCTCCGCGAAGGCACACCGATCATGCGCCGTGACTCGAGTCGCCGATCCTATCGCAGATCGGGCCTCGGCCTTGGCGTCGGAAGTTGGAGCTTTGTGGACTACCGAGTGGTCGGATCTTGTTGCGGCCGGAGATGTTGATGCAGTTGTAGTAGCGACCACACATCGGTATCTACCTCAAATTTCGATTGCTGCGATAGAAGCCGGCAAACATGTGTTCTGCGAAAAGCCTCTGGCCCGGCAGGCCACTGAGTCGGAAGACATACTTGAGGTGCTCCGGAAGGGGCAGACTGGCTCGTTATTATCCTCGACGCCAAAGGTGGTGGTCGGATATACCCTGCGACACCACCCTGCTGTGCAGAGGGCTTGGCACATCGCGATGTCCGGTGAAATTGGGGAGATTCTTTATCTTCGTGGACGCTACGGACATGGGGGGCGTGCTGGGTACGGAGACGAGTGGCGCACATCTCCTGAGGAATCAGGAGGCGGGCAGCTTCTAGACCAAGGCGTCCACCTGATCGACCTCAGCCGCTCTTTCTTGGGTAATTTCACAAAAGCCATCGGCAGCACCAAGTGTTTCCATTGGGCGAAAGGCCGGAGCGAAGTCGAAGACAATGCATTTATGTTTCTCGAGACAGCGCAGGAAAAGGTCGCTTTTCTTCATGCAAGTTGGACGCAGTGGAAAAATATCTTCTCATTTGAAGTCTTCGGAGAACTTGGTTGTGTCATTATCGAAGGTCTTGGAGGGAGCTACGGAACCGAAACACTTCGCATTGTAAAGCGACGAATAGCTGGAGGCGCCCCCGAAGTTACCGAGTGCGAATTTCCTTCAAGGCAGCGAAACGGATTGGACGAAGTTTGGGCTTTGGAATGGGACGCGTTCATAAAGGCTTTCGATTCGGAGGATGATCTAAATCAGAAAGAATATCTTTCGGCGGCTTCAGTTGAAGATGGACATGCGGTGCTTGCAACAGTGGATAGCATCTACAGATTTGCCGCATCCGAGAAATCTCTGGCTTCCGTGACTTAGCATTCCTGAAGAGCCGTTTGCGGAATCCGGCCTCGAAGTTCGTGTTTCAATGTTTGTGTTTTAAGGTGTTCTTCTCGGAATTAGCGGATTGCGGTGCTGATACGATGGGAAAGATCACAAATGGAGGATGAACATGTGACTTATAGTCATGCACAATTGCAGACCCATTTGATGTGAAATGTGGACGCGGTAGCAATTCGCAGCAGTTGAAAAGAGGCGCACGCGAAATGATCATTACCAGAACCCCCTTTCGTCTGACCCTCGGTGGTGGTGGAACCGATTTGCCCTCATTTTATCGAGAATTCGGGGGCTTTATCCTTGCAGTCGGAATCGATAAATACATGTTCATCAACGTCAACACGCCGATAGTGGACGATAAAATTCGCGTGCGCTATACGGTGTCGGAATTGGTGAACAATGTTGAAGAAGTGCAGCACTCGCTTGCCCGCGAGGCAATGAAGTTTTTTGGACTATCAAACGGACTCGAGATTGTTTCTCTCGCCGATATTCCATCTGGGACCGGCTTGGGATCATCGAGCTGCTATCTAGTCGGCCTTCTGAACAGCCTTCATGCCTTGATGCAAAAACCAGTGCCACCCTCCCAACTGGCCGAAGAGGCTTGCCATATTGAGCTGGATATACTGAAAAAACCAATAGGCAAGCAGGACCAATACATGGCAGCGTTTGGTGGCCTTACTGCTCTAACGATTGAGAAAGACGGTTCAACCAAAGTGGAGAGGCTAGCTCTCGGCGTGGACCTTGTTGAGGCGCTGGAAAACAACTTGCTGTTCTTTTACACACACGAGACGCGCGATGCCACCGCGATCCTTTCACGTCAGGACGCCGCAACGAAAGACAATGATTTCAGGGTGGTCAGCAGTCTGAAAGAGATCAAGGACATTGGAATCGAGATCCGCGATTCCATAGCTCGCGGCAATCTGCGCAGATTCGGCGAGCTGATGGATGTTCACTGGCAGGCAAAGAAGCAGCTTTCTTCCGGTATCACTAATCCCCAAATCGACGCTTGGTACGATCTCGCGAAACGCAATGGAGCTATCGGCGGTAAGATTTCCGGTGCTGGCGGCGGTGGCTTTTTGATGTTGTACTGCGAGGACTCTAAACCTCAGCTTCGGGACGCGATGCACCGTGCTGGCCTGCGCGAACTAAGTTTCCGCTTTGAGTTTGAGGGCAGCAAGGTTGTATTCGATATCGTTTCCCGCGATCAGCGACTGGCGCACATCGCACGCCTGGATACGAATGGCCACGCGATGGCGGCTTCGGCTGCCGCTGGACCACCGTCTTCCTTCCCTCGGCGAAATGGGGGAGGAGAACTGCGCCCGTTTGCCACGCTGACTGTGTGAACGCTCGCGTGGGAACACTGTACATCGAACAAGGGGTTAAAAGTGAAAAAACGTATCTTGGTTACCGGCGTTGCTGGATTTATCGGCAGTAACTTGGCCAAACGTCTCCTTCAGGAAGGTTATTTTGTCACAGGCGTTGACAATCTTTCCGCCGGAACTTTGGAGAATATCGATCCCAGTGTGGACTTCGAGCAGTTGGATATCCGCAGTAATAGGATTCAGCACTTGTTTGAAGGGATCCAAGCTGTGTTTCACCTCGCGGCAAAGAATTGTCTGCCAGAATGCATGAAGTTTCCCGTCGAAGCCGCCAGCGTAAATGTCATGGGAACCGCTAATGTTCTCGAAGCGGCACGGACAACTGGTGTTCGTAAGTTTATTTATGCCGATACTTCCGCCGAATACGAAGGCGTTACTGAATTTCCGACGAAAGAAAACGTAATTAAGCCGATTGGAGTTTACGCCAGTTGTAAGCATGGCGGTGCCACTCTGTGTGATAGCTATCGATACTTGTATGAAATGAATGTTACTACGCTGCGCTACTTTAATGTCTATGGTCCAGCCCAGGACTGGCGACGTGTTATTCCTCCTGTAATGTCCTCCTTCATCATCAAAATGCTGCATGGTGAACAACCAAGAATCTATGGCGCTGGCGAAAAACGGAGAGACTTTATCTACGTTGAGGATATAAACGATTTTCACCTGCAGATACTTCATGACCCGCGCACTAACGGAAAAATCTTCAACATGGGTTCGGGCATCAACTATTCCGTGAAAGAGATCTACAGTTTAGTAGAAGAGCAACTAAGAACGGGTTTAAAGCCCGAATATGAAGCTGAGCTCCCTGGCGAAGCCGAGATTACGTTGGCTGATATCACTGCTGCGAAACTATTGGGTTGGGCTCCGAAGGTAGACATTCGTGAGGGGCTACGTAGGAGCATCCAGTACATTCGCGAGAAAGTTCTCGCAACGGTACAAACTGATCGGTTTGCGGACAGCGCTGCTGCAACAAGACTCTGAGATCATGATCGGCTAGAGGCCATCACGTGAAACGAGCAGTATTTCTGGATCGCGACGGCGTGATTAACCCTTACGTCTGCCATCCTGAGTTTGGGACGGTTGACTCGCCAGCCAATCCCGACGAGTTCGCATTAAACGACGGGGTTTTGGGGGCCCTACAGTCGCTCCGCTCCCAGGGCTTTCTCCTAATCGTGGTCTCCAATCAGCCAGGCATCGCCAAGGGCAGATTCACGCCGGGTTTGCTGGACGCTACCACCCAGAAAATGAAGCGAGAGTGTGGTGGTCTTCTAAATGCGGTTTACTACTGCCTGCACCATCCGCACGCGCTGCTACCCGAGTATCGCGAAAACTGCGAATGTCGCAAGCCGAAGCCCGGCTTGTTGTTGCAGGCAGCCGGAGACTGGGATCTAGATCTTGCGGCATCATACATAATCGGAGATGGATTAACTGATATTCAGGCTGGTAAGGCGGCGGGAGTGCCGACAATATTTATTGGGCCGCGCAAATGTTATTTGTGCAACGAACTCAAGCGACGCGGAATCGCCACAGACTTTATTGCGGACGACTTGAAAGAAGCGGCCGAGATTGTACTTACAGTGTCAGCAAATAAACCGATCGCAAGGGCCCATGTTCCTTGCTGCTGAGGAATCATGACTTACACACAGGAATATATCCAGGAAGCAATCGAGATTCTTAACCAAGTAGATGCGGATGTTGTCGAAAGAGTTGCGGCCTACGTGACGGATGTGCGACGTCAGAATGGACGTATTTTCTTCTTGGGCGTGGGAGGCGGTGCGGGGCACGCTTCACATGCGACGTGCGACTTCCGCAAGATTGCCGGCATTGAAAGTTATTGCGCAAGCGACAACATCTCCGAACTGACAGCGCGCGTGAACGATGAAGGCTGGGAGACTGTTTACGTTAATTGGCTTCGGACTAGTCGACTCTGCGATCGTGATATGGTCTTTGTGTTTTCGGTTGGTGGTGGGAATTTAGAACTCAATATCAGTTCCAACATCGTACGTGCGTTACAGTACGCGAAAGATGTAGGTTCGCGTATTTGCGGAGTCGTTGGTCGAGACGGGGGCTACACTGCCAAGATTGCCGATACATGCATTATCATCCCGGTTGTGAACCCCGCCACGATTACTCCACACACGGAAGGGTTTCAGTCGGTTATTTGCCACTTGATCGCTTCGCATCCCTCAATCAAAGCTACAGACACTAAGTGGGAATCCATAGCCACTCTGACAACTTGATTGTCGCCTTCCGATAATGCCAAAGTCTTACATAAAAAAGGCTGTCATTCCGGTGGCAGGCATGGGCACGAGAATGCTGCCCGCAACCAAAGCGCAGCGAAAGGAAATGCTGCCGGTTGCAGGCAAGCCGCTGATCCAGTATTCGGTGGAAGAAGCTGCGGCTAGCGGAATAGAGACGGTGATTTTGGTTACAGGCGACCGTAGCGCTTCTTTAATAGAACATTTCAAACGCAACGTCGAGCTGGAAGAACTGCTCGAAAGCCGTGGACAACTCAGAGAGGCAGAGCTTCTCAGATCGCTCTCGGACTTGGTGACCTTTTGCACTGTCCAGCAGTCAACTCCGCGTGGGCTCGGTCATGCGGTTTACTGCGCGCATAAAGTTGTCGGCGATGAACCCTTTGTCGTTCTGCTTCCAGACGTGATAATCGATGCAGCACGTCCCTGTACAGCTCAGCTCATCGAAGCATATGGGCAACTCAGTGGAAGTATAATTGGTGTGCGCCAACTGCACCCCACGGAATTAAAGCGACACGGCGTTGTCATGCCAATTAACGGTGATGCGAACGATGGGAGTAACTGTTTTCGGATAAAAGGCTTAGTCGAAAAGCCTGCGCCTGAGAAAGCACCATCACACTTCGGAGTTTTGGGGCGCTACCTCTTGCAACCATCTATTTTTCGGTTTATCGAGAGAATGTTCTCAAACGATGATGCTGAAATCCAACTTACCGATTCGCTGGATCTGATGGCCAAAGAAGAATCGGTCCATGCTTTTCAACTTTCCGGCGAGCACTTCGATGCCGGCGATAGAGCCGGCTTTTTGAGGGCGAACATTCGACTATCTCTCAAGGACAGGGAATTACAAACAGATATCAAGAGCTTCTTGACGGATTGTCTGCAAGAGCTTGACTAAGGTTTCAGTTGAACTGAGAAGGTTTCGCTGCGCTTTGGCAGCTTAGTGCCTCTCGGAGGATTTAATTTAGTTTGAGACAAGCAAGACATCACTCAGTCTTGCATACATAATTTCTACAATGCTTGGATGGGATCGATTTACTCACAGTTCTGAGAAGCTTTATAATTTTCGACGCGGCATCATGTCTCGTCTTCATCGTGCTGTTATGTCATTGAGTGGCGATGTGGGTAGGTCCTTCACGGCATTTGAAGATGATGTCTGTAAGGAGACAGTGGTGGCCGTTCAAGGGCTTTCCGTAATCGAAACGGGCTGCGGACCTGGCTGGGAATCGAACCGTCTACTTACTGAATTCGGAGCGCGGCTAGTTGTCGCTACCGACTTCTCCCTTGGAATGCTCCAAGATGCCAAAAGGAATTATCCACAACTGCTGTGCGTTCAAGTCGATGCGCGGAATCTCCCTTTCCGTGATGGCTGCGTCGATGTTGTCTACAGCAATTGCATGTACCATCATATTCCGGTTGAAGATCGACAGAAAGTTTTGACTGAAAGCTTGCGAGTTGCCAGAAAATCAGTACTGCTCAAGGACATCGCTGGGTTCCGGAATCCGGGGTTGAACTTACTCTATCGGATTTACTATTCAATTGTAGACGGGTCAGCTTATCGATTCACTGCTGAGAAATGGGAACAGTTCTTAAGTCCTTGGATTCGAACCTCGTTACGATCTCCTGAGAAGTCATTGATATTCCGCTATGTTTTCTACCTTCTTGATGCCTCTCGGTACTAGGTTCTGCTCGCGCTTTGAGCTGATAAAAACTCTTTGTGTGTGCAGCTGAGGCAGCCCGAAAGTGTTTTATGTTTTCCTTGAACAAGTGCCAATTTATTCCCAAATGGATTTCGAATCTGTCCTTAAGGTACGGTGAAAGCGCCTACCTGCTGAAAGCCACTGTTGTTGCCCCCCTGGTCGTATACCAGGGCGTACTGATTCTTGGCTCCGGCAAATCCCGGTTTGAAACTCAGGGCCAGATTTACGGTTAAGACATTGCCTGAACCGGAAGCCGAAGATTGCCCAACATTTACGCTGCACTGGCTGTTCTGCAGCGTAGTCGCTGATCCCAAGGTGGCCGGTCCAATCCAACCATTGTCAGCATCGTTTCTCAAAAGGATTGCGTTCGATCCCTGCACGTAGTTGGTGCTGCAGGAATTAGCGAAGCTCACCGTGCTATTCATCACCTGAAAACTCTGTGTGATGTAGCCGAATCCGTTCGCCGAGGAGTATTGAAAGTTGAACGTCTGTGTCGTTCCGCTACCCGAACTCGGCATTACCCCCACTACCGCCGGTGCGCTGTTCACCGGGGCCGGCAACCACGTGCCTACCTGCTGAAAGCCACTGTTGTTGCCCCCCTGGTCGTATACCAGGGCGTACTGATTCTTGGCTCCGGCAAATCCCGGTTTGAAACTCAGGGCCAGATTTACGGTTAAGACATTGCCTGAACCGGAAGCCGAAGATTGCCCAACATTTACGCTGCACTGGCTGTTCTGCAGCGTAGTCGCTGATCCCAAGGTGGCCGGTCCAATCCAACCATTGTCAGCATCGTTTCTCAAAAGGATTGCGTTCGATCCCTGCACGTAGTTGGTGCTGCAGGAATTAGCGAAGCTCACCGTGCTATTCATCACCTGAAAACTCTGTGTGATGTAGCCGAATCC
>Ga0207070_1088_pt1 | contig 22539 bp, 16 predicted proteins | sample Alteio_BWMinHeat_92_FD_153591 | JGI IMG/M metagenome (GOLD analysis project Ga0207070, IMG submission 153591) | Enriched cells from forest soil in Barre Woods Harvard Forest LTER site, Petersham, Massachusetts, United States -... | ecosystem: Environmental > Terrestrial > Soil > Temperate forest >...
TGGGAATGCCGTTCAGCACGAATTCCATGCTTCGGCCCCAATGGTCAGGATCACGCCGCAGTTCGAGAGAGCGTAAACCCGTCCGGATCTTTGCCTGGTCGGCGGTAGTCTTGCCGACTTCGAGAGTGGTAGAGAAATCGTAGAGCGCCTGCGGACCGTATCCCGCCGGGTACCAGCGCGCTGGTTTCTCAATCTCGATTGGGACGCTGATGCGATTGATTCCCGGGTGCAGTGTGAGATTGCGTTCAATCTTCTTGGCCAGCTTAGAATCCGGCCGGCTGTAGCCGATCGCGATCTTTGCAGCAACGTCAGCAGTCGATTCAATCTCTAGGTTCGCGGAGAGGTTGGCGAGGTCAGCGGTAACTTCGCTTTGCGCTATGTGAAAGTCGCGAATCACCGCGTCGTCCCAACTCTCCAGCGTCACCGGCTTCCAGATTCCCATGGTGACGAAGCGCGGACCCCAATCCCATCCATATTGATAAGGAGCCTTGCGTGTGTATGGGTCGGTACCGATGCCTTTTTCCACGTCAGCATCGTGCGTGGAGATTGATGGCAGTCGATAGGGCAGGGTAACAATCTGCTTGAGCACTTCATTAATAGGTGATCGAAACACTACTAGCAGCGTGTTGGCGCCCGGCTTCAAATACGGCTTGGCGTCGATGCGCCAGATGCGAAACATATTCTCGGCGCGCAGTACGCCTTGTCCGTTGAGATATACCGTCGCGTACGTATCGAGCCCCTGGAAGACAAGCTCGATGTGCTTACGAGCCAATGTCGCGGCGGCAACATCGAAAGAAGTCTGGTACTGCCAGTCTTCCTCTCCGATCCATTGCAAGCTCTTTTCGTTATCACGATAAAACGGTTCGGGAATGATCTTGTTCTGCAGCAAATCAGTCTGAATGCAGCCCGGCACCTCCGCCGCAGTCCAGGCAGAGACTCGCTGCAATGTAGCAGGATCGACATCCGGCGTGACTCCGGCAACATGATTCAGCGAGCTATCGGGAGCAAGACGGAACTGCCATCCGTGATTGAGCTCCGTTATTTGCTTTTGAGTGGGGGCGGCGAAAACATTCGAAGCCAGACAACAGAGTGAGAGTAGAACAAACGCCGAGAAGATTGATTTGCACATGGTCAGGTCGGTTCACAACAGCGGCGGCATGATAACAGGCAAAAGCGCTTGAACGCAGCAGCGGAACGTCAGGCAACCTTCATTCAAAGCGCAATGCTGTCATGGGGCTGACTTGCGTAGCGCGGCGCGCGGGAATCCAGACAGCGATGAAAGCAACGGCACAAAGCAGCAACAGCGTCGCGATGAAGGCAGTTGGGTCGAGGGCTTTGACTCCGAACAGGAATCTGGCGAGGAAGTGCGTTAGCCACAAAGCACCGCAGATACCGATGACAACGCCGATGGTCGCAAGGATCATGCCCTGACGGATGACCATGTTGCGGATGGTCGAAGCTTGCGCGCCGAGGGCCATGCGGATGCCAAGCTCTTGGGTTCGTTGTTGCACAGAATAGGCCATGAGTCCGTAAATGCCGATGGCAGCGACAAGCAGTGCGGATGCACCGAAGATCGTGAGCAGAAGCATGTCGAAGCGTTGGCGCGACGTGGTCTCAACTACTATTTCATCCATGGTTCGGACATGGGCGACCGGCAGACCGCCGCTGGCCTCACGCAACGCGTTAGAGATGGGCTTGACGAGAGGGTGAGGATCCAGACTACTGCGAACGATCCACCACAGTGGCGCGATTCGGGAGTTAAGGGCAGTGACTTTGTCCGGCATTTGCGGAATGGGAATGTACATCGTTGGGGAGGGCTCCCGATTGAGGCCATTGCCGCGCATGTCCCCGGCGACTCCGATGATCTGACGCGCTGGCTCGACAAAGACGGGACCCACGCCTGCGCCAATAACTAAACGGTCATTCAGCGGGTCGGCATTAGGCCAGTATTTTTTGGCCATCGCCTCGTTGATGATCACGACGCCAGGAGCGGAGCCATCGTCATGCTCGGTAAAGTTGCGTCCGCGAAGGATCGGGACCTTGAAGGCGTCGAAGTAGCTCCATGACACGGGCAAGTAGCCTGCACCGCCGGTGTTGGGATCGTTGCCCTTGGGGCGTCCCACGATGTCAAAGGGCAAACCGAAGCCGCCCTGAAGTGGAAGGCAGCACGCAGCCGCGGCTGTAGTCACTCCTGGAACATTGTTGAGGCGTTCAGTGCCGTCCCGGATAATCTGGGAAACACCAGCCGTCTTTTGAAAGCGCTGTCCGCTCATCGACATCGCCATGGTGATGACATTGTGCGTGTCGAAACCAGGATCGACAGCCTGGAGCTTCATAAAAGTGCGGATCAGGAGTGCGGCGCCGACGACCAGAATCAGCGCCAGCGCTACTTCACTGATGACCAGAAGCGATCGGACTTTGCCGGTACGGAATCCGACGCCGGCCTGACTGCTGCTTTCCTTGAGTGCGAAAGAAAGGTTGATGCGCGACGTGCTGATGGCCGGAATCAGGCCAAAGAGAATTCCCGTGAGCACGGAAACGCCGAGAGTAAACAGCAGGACATTGAGATCTAGGCTCACTGCCGAACCGTCTCGACCAATGCGAGGTATGCCTCCGGGACTGATGGCCAGCAGCAGACGCACGCCGACGAATCCGAGAATCAAGCCGAAGAAGCCGCCGGTAAGCGAGATCGCGAGGCTTTCCGTCAGCAACTGCCGAATGATGTGACCGCGGCCTGCGCCCAAAGCAGAGCGTGTCGCTAGCTCACGCTGTCTGGCCGTTGCGCGGATCAAAAGCAGGTTGGCTACGTTGGCGCAGGCAATCAGCAGAACAAATGTAACGGCCCCGAGGAGAACGAAGAGAGACGAGCGGGTGTCGCCCACCATCATCTCCTGAAGGGACGTCAGACCAAATCCGTCCTTTGGGCCGAGTGTGCCGGGATAGGTCTGACGATATTGATCTGCAGCGAGCTTCAGCTCGGCATTGGCCATTTGCAACGTAACCCCGGGCTTGAGGCGGGCCGCGACAATGAAGTAATGAGCCATGTCGCGCGAGGTGAGATCGAATTGATAAGGCAGCCAGAGATCGGCCGGAGTATCGGTAACAAAGTCGCGCCCAATAACGCCGACTACCATGTAAGGCTGGCCGTCAAGCTGAATGTTTGTGCCGACGATGTTGGGATCTCCGCCGAAGCGACGCTTCCACAAGCCGTAACTCAGAACAGCAACGTGGCCACCATTGGGACTGTCCTCAGCGGTCGTGAAGGTGCGCCCGGATAAGACTGGCGCTCCAAAGAGACGGAAATAGTCACCGGTTACATGCACTCCCTGTAGCTGCTCTGGATCGTTGCCGCCAGTGAGGTTGAGTCCAGCGCCTGCCTGGTCATAGCCCGCAACAGACTGAAAGATACCGGTCTGCTGATGCCAGATGTTGAACTTAGGAACGTTGGCGGCAGGAAATGATCCTTGAGGACCAGTGTTTGTGAGGACTACGAGTGACTGTGGATCCGGATAACTGAGCGGCTTTAGCAGCACGGTGTTGATGACGGAGAAGACTGCGGTGTTCGCTCCAATGCCGACAGCGATCACAAGAACCGCGATGGCAGTGAAGGTCGGCATTTTGCGCAGGGAGCGCAACGCGAAGCGAAGATCGTGCCATGCATTGGACATTGTCGATTCCGCGCCTTTCTTTACCGCCCGTGCGTGCGAGCAGCTTCGACAATCGCGATTCCTGAACTGGTCCCGATTCGATTTGCGCCGGCATCGATCATGGTTTGCGCTTCCTGCAGGGTGCGAATGCCACCTGACGCCTTGACGCCCATTTTCTCTCCGGCTACGCCGCGCATAAGTGAGATGTCGGCAGGAGTGGCTCCGCCGGAAGAGAATCCGGTATTCGATTTTACGTAATCTGCGCCGGCCGCGAGCGCGAGCTGGCAGGCAAGGATTTTCTCTTCGAGGGAAAGCAGGCCAGCTTCAATGGTGATCTTCAGCAAAGCGCCATTCTCGTGCGCAATTTGCACCAAGCCGCGCATATCGGCTTGAACGCGTCCGCGGTTCCCGGACTTGAGAGCGCCGATGTTCATCACCATATCGATTTCGCTTGCGCCAAGTCGAATTGCTTCGAGCGCTTCGCAGCGTTTTGCCCCCGTGGTGGTGGCGCCGAGAGGGAAGCCGACGACACTAGCGACCTTCATTCCCGTTCCAGCGAGCACAGAAGAGGCGAAGGCAATGTTGGTAGCGTTCAACATTACACAGGCAAATCCATATTCGACCGCTTCTCGACAGAGGCGTTCAACGTCTGCGGCTGTAGCTTCGGGCTTGAGGAGAGTGTGATCGATGGTCGCGGCGAGGCGTTGCCAGTCCGATTGCGCCAAAGCCGCGCTGCGAGGCGCTTCCGAAATCTCAATAGGCATGGCCGAAAGTTGATTCTAACTCATTCGTCTCCGAGCGCGTTGGGCGGGATGACGCAGATGTCGGGAAGGTTGCGATAGCGCTCGGCATAGTCGAGTCCATAACCGACGACGAACTTATTGGGAATAGTGAAGCCGATATAGTCGCCCTCGATTTTCTTGATGCGACGAGCCGGTTTGTCGAGCAGCGCGGCAATCTTCAGTGATCTCGGGTGGTGCGCGCTAAGAACATTGCGCAAATAGCTGAGAGTGAGGCCGGTGTCTAAGATGTCTTCTACCAGGATGATGTTCTGCCCCTCGACTGAATGATCAACGTCCTTGAGCAGACGAACCTCGCCGCTTTGTTGATGGCCTTTGCCATAGCTGGAGGTGGAGAGGAAGTCGAAGGTGGCGTCGAGGCTGATGCAGCGGGCGAGATCCGCCAAAAAGATTGTCGCCCCCTTCAGCACGCCAATCAGGATGACCTTTTGCCCCACGAAATCGCGAGAGATCTCCTCACCCATCTCCGCGACGCGGTTGGCGATCTGGTCTCTCGTGTAGAGGACTTCCAGTCCAGAATGAATTACTGGAGCAGCCATAGTCGTATTCTGCCCCTTGCATCAGGCAAAGGGCAACTGCAAAAAGCCAAAAAGCTGAGAGCTTATTACAGATTCATGTTATTCGAGAAACTTTACACAGCTCATCGATTGCCGGTTTGCGCGGGAATGACCGGCAGCAGGATTTGCGAGGGATGCTGCGCGTCGTGATAAATCGTGTTGGTCGCGATTGCCCAGCGACGGTTGTCGTTCAAAGGCTCTCCCGTATTGGGATTTACGTCGAAGCGAGGAAAGTTGCTGCTGGAGATGTCGAGGCGGATGCGATGACCTTGCTTGAACACCAACGATGTCGGATACATCTCGATGTTAAACGGATATATCTCACCGGGTTTCATCAACTCCGCATGCTCCAGGGATTTGCGATAGCGGGCGCGCACGATGCTGTCGCCGATATTCAAGTCCGCACCGCTGGGAAAATCCTTATTCGGTGGATATACATCGATCAGTTTGGCGGTAAAGTCGGTATCCGGCGCGTTGGACGATGCCCATAACTTCACAATCAGCCTGCCCGTAACCTCGGTGTCCTGCGGCAGAGGCTCGGTTTGGAACACGAGAACGTCGTTGCGCGATGATAGGGGGCGAGTGTCGTCGCAAGTCCAGGTTGAAACCCGGCAGCGCTGGTCGTAAGCGCCTTGCTCCATCAGGTTCTCCGAGTCACCGGGACGTTCGATGGTGTTGTGTTTGGATGGTGGGGCATTGTGCGAGGAAATATTTCCGCCCAGCGTCGGCACTGGATGGCGAGGATCGAACTCAAACGAGGTTGGTTCCTCGCTGCCAGGCTTCTCAGGTGAAAGCGCTCCGTTGGTGTGGAGATAGTACGAGCTGGTGACCGTTCGCGCCAAGGGCCATTCGTGTTCGTCGCGCCAGTGTCCGCCGACAAAGATGCGGCCCTCGGACGTCTTGTGAGCATCGCCGCCGCCCATCACAAAAATACGCACCGGAGGTTCGCGATCGACTCCGTCGTCGATTCCTTGCAGCCAATGATCGAACCAACGCTGCTCAAAAGCCAGAAAGTCGATCGCTCCGTCAGAGCCGAATTCCGCTTCGCCGGCATAACTATGGGTGCGGCCTCCGTGAGTCCACGGTCCCATGATCAGCCGCTGCAGGCTCTTCTTATTTTTCGCCAGCGTCACGTAGTTCATGTTGGCGACCTGCGTTCCCCAGGAGTCGTACCATCCTCCGAGGTGATACACCGGAATGTCCTTGTAATCGGCGACGTGTGCCACGACATCATCACCCGAGTCCTTCCAGAAACTGTCGTAATCGCCGTGCGACATCGCTTGCACCAGCCAATTCTCGTAGTCTGGGGACAATTTCAGTGGAGTTGTGCCACGTCGCAAAGGAAGTTCCTTCGCATACTCGCGAACCTGCTCTCCCAGACGAAGCAATGCCTCCTGCGTCGCGGGGTCCCGTGCGGCGTCGCTGCCCAATGGTCCGCCGATGTTGAAGATCCAGTTCAGCCAACGGATCTCAAACGCGCCATTGTGACGCACGCCATAGATGCCGTAGTCCGACATGGCGTCGGCGGGAATCATGGTGGTGAGGTACGGCGGATTGGAGAGGGCCAGCGCGTGTTGCGTTCCGCCAGGATAGGAGGTGCCGACTGTGCCGATCTTGCCATTGGACCACGGCTGTTCCCCGATCCATTTCACCGTGTCATAGCCATCGTGTCCGTCGTCGCGATAGGGAAACCAATGTCCTTCTGACGCGTAGCGGCCACGAATGTCCTGCGCGATCCCGATGTATCCGCGTGGAACGAAGTACTTCGCCCAGGGCTCGCCGGTTCTCTTGCCGTATGGAGTACGCTCCAGAATCACCGGGAACTTTCCTTCCACGGCCTTGCCATTCTGCGCCGGGCGATAGATGTCGCAGACCAGCTTTATGCCATCACGCATGGTGATTGAAACGTCATGATCGACGACGATTTCATATCGCGGCTGAGAAGCGGTCTGCGCCACGGCGGTCGTCAGCGGAGCGAATAGGGCAAGAAGCAGGAATCGTGATTTGCACATGGGAGGTAACTTTATACATAAGATTGGCAGCGGAAAAAAGTCCGGTAATGTGCCTGTCGCTGGAGATTGCTTCCTGGGTCGTTGGGACGAGATTTCCCGCCCGAGCTGCGCTCACGCTTTACAATTCGACCACCAACTGGTTGCTCATTCGGCAGGCAGACTCACTTCGTTCCGCGGTAAAGCCCAGCAATCCCGAACGTATATGGAGTCCAGGAAACGTCTCGATATCCAACCGTCCGCATGCGGGCTAGCAACTCGTCTGGCGATGGAAATCGCGATACCGAGGCCGGCAAATAAGAGTAGGGTCCGCTTACGCCCGAGATCATGGTTCCTATTTTGGGAAGCACATTCCGAAAATAGAGTCCGTAGAGCTTACCAAGCAGTCCCCCCGGTTCGCTGAAATCGAGAATGCCTATCTCTCCTTCAGGGCGAAGCACGCGGTAAATTTCCCTCAGTCCACAATCGTAGTTCGCGAGGTTGCGAAAGCCGAATGCTGAAACCACGACGTCGAAGCTTTGGTCGGAAAAAGGCAAACGGAGAGCATCAGCTTGGACGGGAAGGATCAAATGGGAATGGAACTTTTGTTCGCCTCGCGCCAACATCCCTCGCGAAAAATCGGCGCCGATGATGCATGCGCGAGCTGCTTGCTTTCGTAGCGCTCGCGCCATATCGCCGGTCCCGCAGCAGAGGTCAAGCGCCCTCGCTCCCGGCCTACGCAGCCGTTGTCGCAACGAACGCGCAGCTCGCCACCACCAGATGCGGTCAATGTTCATCGACAAGACATGATTGAGAAGGTCGTAGCGCGGCGAAATCTCGTCGAACATGTGCTGTACGGCGAGGGCAGCCGATTGTTCGTCCATGGCTCCTTGTGGAGCAGCCCCAATCACAAGTTGCTGTTCGTCTTTGATATGAACCGGCATCTCACTTGCGCGACAGGTAATGCAGTTGTTGCACGGCGTCCGCCACGACCTCATCAGGGACACGATTGAAGATCGTGACCTTGCCGACAGAGATCGGTAGTACGAAATTCACTTTGCCATTCACGGCCTTTTTGTCTCCGTGAATGCGTTTGGCAATCTCCTCGCCGCGGCTATTCACTTCGGGCAACGGCGCATACGCAAGCACGCAAGACACAATTCGCTGCGCCAATTCGGGCGAGGTCTTGCGCACTGCCGTGCCGATCATGGCAGCAGCGGCCATCCCCCAGCCCACGGCCTCACCGTGGAGAAAATGACGATACCCAGTGTCGGCTTCCAGGGCATGTCCGATGGTGTGCCCAAAGTTCAATATGCGGCGCAGGCCCAATTCTTTCTCGTCTGCTGCAACGACTGCAGTCTTGATGCGCGCGCAGTCGTAAATCACTCGCTCCAGTAGTTGTAGATCTCGGCTAAGTAATCTCGCGCGCTCGTTTTCCGTAATCTCGAACAGTTTACGATCGCGGATCATTCCCGACTTGATGACTTCAAACAGTCCGGCGCGGAATTCCCGATCCGGGAGCGTCGTAAGCAGTTCAGGGTCGGAGATCACTGCACGCGGTTGATGGAATGTGCCCAACATGTTCTTACCGCTGCGCAGGTTTACTCCGGTCTTGCCGCCGATGGCGGCATCGACTTGGGCGAGTAAAGTAGTGGGAATCTGGAAGAACTGAACGCCGCGCATATAGATCGAGGCCAGCAGACCCGCTAAGTCACCAACGACTCCGCCGCCGAAGGCGATTACAACGGCATTGCGATCGGCGTTCTTCGCTGCCATCCGCTCCGCCAGATGCTCCACAGTAGCGAAGTTCTTGCTGCTCTCGCCGTCAGCCATTTCCAATATCGTGTAATCGAGCTTTGCCTCGAGCAATGCTTTCTCGAGCTGCTCTCCCCAAATATGACGAACAGGCGCGACGGTCACCACGAAGCAGCGTGATTTGCGGCTTGGAAGCAGCTTGGCGATCGTCTTGCCGGCATTCTTTAGCCCGCCGTGTTCGACCAGCACGGGATACGAAGCCGATTTAGTCTTGACGACGATTCTCTTCACGCGCCCTCATCATATCGCACAAGCTGCGGCGACCCTTGGTGCACAAAGCCTGCGCGAAAGCGCGTGCTACCATCGAATTTTCTCCATGTCACCCATTCCATCTGAGACAGATTTCATCGTTGTCGGCGGTGGCATCGCTGGACTTCGCGCTGCCATTGGCTTAGCTGAGGCGGGACGGGTTCTTGTGGTGAGCAAGCAGGAGGTCACCGAGAGCAACACGCAATACGCTCAAGGAGGAATCGCTGTCGCGCTCAGCGACGATGACGAAGTCGGACTTCACTTGCAGGACACCATCGACGCAGGCGATGGGTTAGTCGATGTCGATGCTGCTCGTGTGCTGGTGGAGGAAGGTCCTCAGCGCATTCAGGAGTTGATTGAGTGGGGCACTGAATTTGATCGAAGCGGAAGCCGGCTGACCTTCACGCGCGAAGGAGCCCATAGCCGCTCGCGCATTCTGCACGCCCACGGAGACTCAACCGGACGCGAGATCGGGCGAGCACTCGTCGCCCGTGCCCGAACCATTTCTAATATTGCCTTCACCGAATTTGAGTTTACTGCCGATTTGTGTCTGGAAGGTGCCCGTGTCACCGGCGTTTCATTGCTCGCTCCGGACGGCACACACACAACCGTGGTGGCCAAAGCAGTTTTGTTGGCGACTGGCGGGGCGGGACAGGTTTATTCGGATACAACGAATCCAAGTGTCGCCACCGGGGACGGCATTGCCATGGCATATCGAGCCGGAGCGGCCATTAGCGATATGGAGTTTTTTCAGTTTCACCCCACGGCGCTGTCGCTTGCAGGGGCGCCGCGCTTCTTGCTTTCGGAAGCTCTTCGCGGAGAAGGGGCGCTTCTGCTCAATCCTGCCGGAGAACGATTCATGCTCCGCTATCATCCATTGGCGGAACTCGCTCCACGCGATGTGGTTGCTCGTGCCATCGTGCGCGAGATCGCATTATCTAAAGTAGAACCCGCGGTGGCGTATCTGGATCTTCGACATCTGGATGCGGCTCGACTACGTGAACGCTTTCCTCGAATCTATGCCACCTGCAAACAATACGGAGTGGACATCACCAGTCAGTTAGTGCCGGTTCGCCCGGCCGCTCACTACTTGATGGGGGGAATCAAGACCGATCTTGATGGACGCAGCACGCTTGCGGGTCTCTATTCCGCCGGAGAGGCCGCCTGCACTGGTGTGCACGGCGCCAATCGACTGGCCAGTAATTCGCTCCTCGAAGGGCTGGTATTCGGCGCACGCGTCGCTGATGCAATGCGCAATGAGAAAGGACTTCTGAGCCACCACGTCGAGACCGAGTTGGGTACAAAACCCAGTGTGTCCGATGCGCCGCAGATAGCCTACGAGCTGCGCAAGGCGATGTGGACTCATGCTGGAGTCATTCGGAACCGGGAGGGTTTACAAGAACTTCAGCAGCAGATCGCGCATTGGAAGCGGTCGCTGGATGCAGTCTCCATACGGCAGACCATTGAGCTACGCAACCTCTTGACGGTGGCTGGACTGATCGCAGACTCGGCATTGGCGCGGGAGGAGAGTCGCGGCGCTCATTTTCGAAGCGATTTCCCCAATCATGACGATGGGCGGTTTCGCAAGCACTCGGTCGTGGTGCGAGACCGAATCTCGTTTGCTTGAAAAACACCCCAGAGAGGCGAACACGAAGGGCACGAAGGCGACAGAAGAGGTCACAAAATTCTATAAAAAGAATTCCATCGCGGCGTCACCCTTGCCGTTGATTCCACAAGATCATCTGCCCATACTGCTTTGTGAACTCTTCCGTTGCCTTCGTGACCTTCGTGTTCGCTCCTTCCCAGGTCACTTTTTCTTTTTCGCGAACTTTGCGTTCTGTTCGTCGAGCAGCTTGCGGGAGCTGTCTGCACTCTGGTTGACCGATTCGGTAACGTCTTCCACTGCGAATTTGTAGTCATCGGCTTCGCGCGTGTTTTTTGGGTCCTCCATATAGGCTCGCAGCTCGCGTAGCTTAGCCTGAAATTCGCTGTTCATCTGAACGATGTCCTTAAGCGGTTTACGCAGATCGGCGCTGCGTTCGTTGTAGTTCTCGACGTTATCGTCGATTTCATCAACCAGGCTGCTGACATCTTCGAGCAGATCGTGAATCTTTGTGCCGCGATCCTTCGCCGGTTTGGGATCGGAACGAAGCTGATCGACGGTCGCCATTCTTGCCCGCGTGAAATCGACCATGAGCTTGAGACGTTTCTCCGGCTCCACGGCGGTTTCCCGCAATTGATCGACTTCCTTATCGGTAAGAGGGTCGCGTTCGTGGACCTGCGGCCACAATGGCGCTGATATCAGTAGTGTGGCGGCGAGGTAAGCTAGCGAACGAGCACGCATCGGGAAAACCTCAGTTCTTGAATACCTGGTTCAGGATGTCGTCGTCGGCGGCCTCAATACGGTTCACGACGAGTGTGATCGCCTGCCGGTTCTCAACCGCCAACGATTGCGCGATGTCGCTGAGACGCCGCGCCGACTTGTGCAAGGTCAGCTCAGCCTGTTTCAGTTTGTGGTGGCTGTTCTTTGCCGCCTCGCGGGCCTTGTCGGCGTAGACGCCAATGTCATCCAGCGTATGTTGCGCGGGCTGAAGTTCCCCAGCATTCATCTGGTTGTTGAATTGTTCCACCAATTCGCGAACTATATCCGCCGAATCGATGCAGACATCTCGTTCCGGATCTTTTTCGATCTTGTGCTTAAGTTCGTCGATCTGTCCCGCCGCCTGTTGCTCGGCATTGAGTCCCTTGCTCTTATCCGACGCAAATCCGGCGGAGAGCAGGCACAAAGACGTGATGAGCAGCACTCGTTTCACTTCAGGTTTTGGATGGCAAGCAGCCGGTGCCGCGCCTTCCATTCCTCATCGGGATACTTGCCGCTGGCTACGGTAAGGAACTGACGATAGTTTTGCGTCGCCTCAGGATAACGGCGCAGATGGTCGAGGGCGGTGGCCCGCAGAAAATAGGTTCCCGGGTTATCACCCAGCAGCTTTACCCGAACGTCCAAGGCTTTTAAGGTTAGATCATACTGTTGATTGTCGGAAGCAACCACCGCGAGATCACCATACGCCCTGGCCAAATTTGGATTCAGTTTCACTGCAGCTAACAGTTGCTCCTCAGCAGGAGCCCATTGCTTCAGGTGCATGAGAGAGAGCCCGTACTCGTACCGAAGCTGCGCATCGGCGCCATTCTCTTCCACCAATCGCTTATAGAGTGGCAGGGCATCGGTCTCACGTTGCAATCCGCTTAGCAGTTCAGCGCGTTCCCGCAGCATTGCAGGATCGTTTTCGTCTCCTGCTTGATTCAACTCTGCCAACGCGTCTTCGTTCTTACCTTGCGCCGCCAGTACTCTACCTAGCAGGAGATGGGCCTGGCGATCCGATGGCGCAACCGCGAGATACTGGCGAATGTCCGACCCGGCCTCGCTGAGTTGTCCCGAGGCAATGGCGAGGTTTACGAGACCACGAAGGGCTTGAATGCGGTCCGCACCTTGGGCTCTCGAGAGAGCCTGTCGATACTCGGCTTGTGCCTGCTCACCTTTGCCAGAGTTCTCATCGAGCTCCGCGAGCAGCAGGTGCGGTTGTGGATCCGCAGGCGTGACCCTCGCCGCTTCGCCGAAACACTTCTCCGCCGCCGACGGATCGCTACCCACTTGTAGTTGGCCTAGAACCAGCCAGACATGTTCCTTCCCCTGTTCCGAATGCGTGGTGGGTTGCAGCTCAGTCGCCGCTTTCAGATACTTGATCGCTTCGTCCCGTTGATCCGCGGCAGCCAGAGCCAACCCCAGATTGAGATTGGTTTCAAAGATTTTCGGATTAATGCCAACCGACCTGCGGTAGTCGGCGATTGCGTCGGCACTGTGCTTGAGCGCCTGCTCTGCGTAGCCGAGGTCATACCAAGCCTGATAACTCTTCGGATCTTTGACGGTAGCCTGCTGGAGAAGAGGTTCAGCGCCTGCGTAGTCTCCTTTTGCCAGCAGGTTCTCAGCTTGATCGAGCAAGGTAGAAGCAACGGAAGTTTCAGGCACCGCGACGGGGTGATGTCGCACGGTGCGATTAGTTTGTTCTGATTGCGCGCGCACTTGCCCCACACTAAAGAGCAGAACGACGATCAAACGGCTATTGCCGCGCAACGCCACCATTGAATTGCGATTTCCCGTTTTTCGAAAAAATTCGCGAAAGCCATTGTCCGGTATGCGATTTCTTGTTGCGGGCAACGGCCTCAGGCGTTCCGACGGTCACGACCTCACCACCCCGATCTCCGCCCTCGGGGCCAAGATCAATGACCCAATCAGCCGCCTTGATTACATCTAGATTATGCTCGATTACGATCAACGAACCACCAGCGTCAATTAACCGGCGGAAGGCCGCGAGTAACTTGCTCACGTCGTCGAAGTGAAGCCCTGTTGTGGGCTCGTCAAAAATATAAAGAGTTCGTCGGGGCGAGGATTTTCTCGCCGTCCCAGCTCCATTCTCGCTCTCGGTGGAGCGGGCGGGGCGCTCCTCGCGCGAGCGCGGAGTGAGGTGCGCAGCCAGCTTCATGCGCTGAGCCTCCCCACCACTGAGGGTGGTCGCCGATTGTCCTAGCCGCAGATAGCCCAGTCCGACTTCTTCCAATACGCGCAGTTTATCGGTGATTTTGGGCACGCCGGAGAAGAATTGGAGCGCTTCTTTTACCGTCAGATTCAGTACATCATGGATGTTCTGCCCTTTGTAGCGGACTTCGAGCACCGAACTCTTGTAGCGGGTGCCGCGACATTCTTCGCAAATCAGTTCTACATCCGCCAGAAACTGCATTTCGACGGTGACGGTGCCGTCTCCCTGGCAGGCTTCGCAGCGTCCTCCGGGAACGTTGAAGGAGAAGTGTCCGGCCCCATATCCGCGCTTTTGCGCCTCCGGCAAGCTCGCGAAGAGTTCGCGGATCGCGTCAAAGGCCTTTATGTATGTAACCGGGTTAGACCGGGGTGTGCGGCCAATTGGGGATTGATCCACCAGTATGGCCTCGCGAATGAGCTCCCCGCCTTCAAGACGCTGGAACAGACCGGCCGCGCTGCCAGCTTCAGTGCTTCCAGTCGCCGCCGATACTGCTTTATAAAGCACATCGTGCACCAACGTGGACTTGCCGGAACCAGATACGCCGGTAATTGCGACTAGCATTCCTAGCGGTATCGTGACATTCAAGTTCTTGAGGTTATTGGCTCGGGCGCCGGTCAGACGCAATTCACCTGCTGGCTTTCGCCGATTAGATGGAATAGGGATCGATAGATTCTGACTCAGATAGCGTCCGGTGAGAGATTGGGTGTTACGAGAGATCTCGTCGAATGTGCCGGTGGCAATGATCTTCCCCCCGAGTTCTCCTGCTCCAGGGCCCAGATCGAGTATGCGGTCCGATGCCTCCATTACTTCCGCGTCGTGTTCAACCACCAGGATTGTGTTCCCTAGGTCCCGAAGCTCTTGCAGAATGCGCACCAAACGGTCGGTATCGCGGCTATGCAGTCCGATGGAAGGCTCGTCCAGCACGTATAGCGCCCCCACCAGCCGCGATCCGAGCGAAGTAGCAAGTTGAATTCTCTGGGATTCGCCGCCAGAAAGGGTCGAGGCAGGGCGGTCCAAGGTTAGATACTCGAGGCCAACACTGTTCAGAAAGCTGAGCCGGTCCCGGATTTCGTCGAGGATTTTCTCGGCTATCGCGGACTGTTGCGGCGTGAGCTTCACATTGGCAATGAATTTGGCTGCTTCCTCGACCGTCATGGCCGTTACATCGCAGATATTCTTTCCATCGATCTTCACGGTGCGAGCCTCGGCACGCAGACGCTGTCCGCGACAATCCTGGCAGGTGGCATATCCGCGATAGCGGCTAAGAAAGACGCGCACATGGAGCTTGTACTTCTTTCGCTCCAGCAGAGAGAAGAAGCCAGTGACCCCTGGAAACTTACCTTCGCCTTGCAGGACGAGCACACGCTGATCCTCGTCCAGTTCGCACCAGGGCACATTTAGAGGAATGTCATGAGCTTTGGCGAAACGCTTCAGTTCGGTTTGAAAGACGCGGTACTTGGGTTTGGTCCAGGGTTCAATCGCGCCTTCGTTTAATGTCAGCAACGGGTTGGGTATGACCAGGTTGAGGTCGAAGTCGATGGTGTTGCCGAATCCCTGGCAGCGCTGGCAGGCGCCGTAAGGATTGTTGAACGAGAACAGCCGAGGTTCGGGCTCCTCGTACTTGCGGCCGCAGTTCTTACATTCGAACCGTTGCGAGAATCGAAGCTGCCGGCGAGAACCGTCCTCACGCGGCACAATTTCGAACACTGCCTCGCCAGCTTCCCGATAGCCGATCTCCAGGGCATCCACAATTCGCGTGCGCTGGTCGGGCCCTAGCGAGATCCGATCCACCAGAATAAACACAGGTTCGGCAAAATTGAGTTCAAGCAGCGACTCTGGGGTCGAGAATTCGTAAATGTTCCCGTTCTGATAGAGACGGTTGAACCCCCGACGCCGCAATTCACCTAACCGCTCTTTGAGTTGTACGGCGATGTCATCGGAAGATTTAACAATTGTCTTAAGTCTTCCACGTAACTTCTTCTGTTGAGGCTCTTTAGGAGGAGATGAGACGATCGGGAAGAGAACATTGAAGCGGGTTCCCTCGGGCAGCTCACTCAAAGCGGCAAAGACTTCATCCACCGTGTCCTTTTTCACCTCTGAGCCGCAAGTTATGCAGAAAGTGCGACCGATGCGGGCGTAGAGTAGCCGGAGATAGTCATAGATTTCTGTGGCCGTGGCTACGGTTGATCGGGGATTTCGGGTCGTATTTTTCTGCCGAATGGCTATGGCTGGAGAGATGCCGTCGATCAAATCGACATCGGGCTTCTCTATACGTTCAAGGAACTGCCGGGCGTAAGCCGAAAGGGACTCGACGTAGCGTCGCTGGCCTTCGGCATAAATAGTGTCAAATGCCAGGGAAGACTTACCTGAACCAGAGACCCCAGTTACTACTGTGAGCGTGTTGTGCGGAATCTCAAAGTCCACATTCTTAAGGTTATGGACCCGCGCGCCGCGCACAACAATGCTCTCGTTTGACATCCCGGAACGGGCTCCGGCAGCGATCGACATGGTCTCAGGTGACTTCAAGATGTGACGAGGAATCTTTCATTATAGCCCGGCAGGAAGGCGCGAGGCATAGGTGAGCCGTCTGCTCGAATGGGTCAGGCGGGTGCGTTTCTACTTGGGAAGGTAGCGACTGCGGTCTTCCCAAATAGGGAACACACGCCAATATGGGACTACCACTCACTGTCGAATAACTTTCAATTAAATCAGAGGCTTACGATGAAACCCCCAACTTCTAGTTGCACTGAGGGTTCCATAATGGTGGTCGTCGTTTGTCAAATGTGACCAAAACGGAACAAGCGTTTGTAACCATTTGCAACTCCGGACCGTTTGGAAGAACTCCTGCACTACCAACAACATGACCACCTCTCCGGTTGGGAGCAAGCGACCCAAAGATCCGCCATCCTTACTTGTCTTCGTCCCAACCAGCCATAAACAGGGCGCGAGGGTTTTGTGATGGCTGACAAAGGTCCATGGGAATCGGCGGCCAAGACCACTTCAAGTCCTTCCGAGCTACTGATAGCTGACGACGATGACCGTACAAGGCAGCTGTGCGCGGGCCCTGCCGGCGAACTGAACCTGACCATCCGCACAGCGAATGAGCCTGACTTGGTGCTGGACGCTTTGGAGGCCGGCTTGGTGGATTTGCTTATTTTGAGTGAACAGTTCATCGGGAGTCAGGAACCGGAGCTGCTGCGTCACATCCATTATTGGTATCCGGAAACACAAGTCATCGTGGTGGCAGAGACGCCGACTTTTGCCGCCTCAGTTAAAGCCATAAAGTTGGGGGCCTTCGACTACCTGCCCAAGCCGTTGGAGCCAGAGAACCTGCGGAATACAATCGAGCGCGCGATGGAACAAAGTCGAATGGAAGCCGGTCAGCGGACCAGTGCTCGCGAGCCCGTGGATGCAGATGGGGCTTACGGCATAGTGGGTAAGACTCCGGTCATGTACAAGCTCTACAAAGTGATCGGAAAAGTTGCCGGAAACATACATCCGGTCTTGATTCTGGGCGAGAGCGGAACCGGCAAGGAGTTGGTCGCACGAGCGATCCATTTCAGCGGTTCGCGACGTGATCGGCCTTTCATGCCCGTTGATTGCGGAGCGCTGGTACCCACCTTAATGGAAAGTGAACTCTTCGGGCATGAGCGAGGCTCATTTACCGGCGCGGAACGCGCCAAAGATGGACTACTCAAGATCGCCGAAGGAGGAACTGTTTTCTTCGATGAGATTGGAGAATTGCCAGTTGAGCTTCAAGCAAAGCTTCTGCGGGCCCTGCAGGAAAAGGAGATCCGTCCCGTGGGCAGCACCAGGCGGATTCGCATCGATGTGCGCGTAATCGCCGCAACGAACCGGGACATGGAGGCAGCCGTACGAGATGGAAGCTTCCGTAAGGACCTTTACTTTCGCCTGAACGTGGTCACGCTGAAATTGCCGCCATTGCGCGATCGCCTCGATGACCTTGAGGACCTGGTCAAAACCTTTCTTGAAAGAATCGCGAAAAGCACTGGTCAACCTAAGAAGGAGTATTCGCGCGAAGTCGTGCGCATGTTGAAGACTTATTCATGGCCGGGAAATGTGCGGGAACTTGAGAACTTTATCGAACGAGCGGTTGCGTTAGGAACAGGTCAGGTGCTGGAACCTATTGATTTCCCAACGCAAATCAGCTCTCGACTGACAATGCCTCGGCCTTCGGCCGACCAGGAACCACTTCGACGCGTAGGAAGAGTTGTTCCCATCGCGGAGGTTGAAAGGCACGCTATTATGAACGCCGTCGCCGAAGCGAAAGGAGACAAGCTCCTGGCGGCACAAATGCTTGGGATTGGCAAGACTACGCTTTATCGCAAGCTCCAGCAATATGAGCGCATTGCTCAGAAGACCGCTAAGCACGAGACTACATCCAATCCGCCACGCTAGATGCACAGTGGACCTATCTTTACGCTCGAAGAACGGTTCGCGCGTCTTTTCGTGATGCTCCTTCTCGAGGTGCGAAGACACTGACGTTTCCATCAAGCCGGCGCCCTCGACGTGTATTTCGCTGTTACGATATTCGGCCATGTTCTCCCGCCGGGATTTTCTGCGCTCGGGGCTTGCGGCAGCAGGATCGCTGGCCGCGGGTCGGCGGTTGTTTGCCGGGCAATTCATACATCCCCCGCTCGGGGTACAGCTCTACACTGTGCGCCGGCAGGCTGAAGCCGATCTGCCTTCCGTTCTGAAACAGATTCGCGCCATCGGCTACGAACAAGTTGAGACTTACTGGAACGTCTATACACATCCCGCAAATGAACTGCGTCAGATGATTCTCGACGCCGGGCTCACGGCGCCCAGCGGACACTTCGATTACCAGGGGCTGCCGGCCAAGCTCGATTACGCCCAGGAGCTTGGCGTGAGCTTCGTGATCTGTCCCTTGCTGCCGGAAAAGCTTCGCAACACCCTCGATGATTTTCGCCGGGCTGCCGATCAGTTCAACAACTGGGGAGAACGGACGCGGAGTTTGGGCATGCGCTTCGGATTCCACAATCACAACTACGAGTTCCGACAGCTCGGCGGTACTACCGGCTTCGATGTCCTGCTCGATAGGACCGATCCCGAATTGGTCTGCTTCGAAATGGATTGTTACTGGGTGGCGCAGGCAGGCCAGGATCCGGTGGCGACGCTGGAAAAGCTTGGGAGGCGGGTGAGCATGCTCCATCTCAAAGATCGCCGGGGAAGGTTCCCCCATCACAGGAGCTGAACAAAGCGGCCGAGCATTTCACAGAAGTTGGAAACGGCTCTATAGATTGGAATAAAGTTCTGACCGTTGCGGAGCGATTGAAGATTAAGCACCTCTTCGTGGAGCAGGACGAAAGTGAGCGCCCACCGCTCGAAAGTCTCAAGATAAGTTACGGGAATCTGATGGACGTGTACCTCGCGAGAATGGGTGTCATAAGCTGAGGGCAGCGAGGCTTCTAAGCGGGCTAACTACGTTAGGGAAACATGGGGACAGCCTTTCCCGCTGTTATTCCTCCAACCCAAAAGCCTTCCTGAAAGCGATACAATGGCCCGGCTTCCTACTCCAGGAGTTTCTATGATGAGACTACTTGCCGCCTTCGCTTCGCTGCTTCTTACGCTCTCGTGCGCAGCCCAACAAGCGCCTGCCCCGAGTTCCGAAAAAGGATTCCCGCCGATCATCGACCGCGAGCTCTTCTTCGGGAATCCCGAGATTGCCGGCGCGCAGATTTCGCCGGACGGCAAGTACATCTCGTTTCTCAAGCCTTGGAAAGACACGCGCAACATCTACGTCAAAGGTGTGGACGAGCCCTTCAGCTCTGCGCGCCTGCTTACCACCGAAACCAAGCGTCCCATTCCGGGATACTTCTGGACGCGGGATGCCAAGTACATCCTTTACATCAAGGACAATGACGGCGACGAGAACTTCAACATCTATGCCGTCGATCCCGCGGCCAAGCCGGCCACCGGCGCCGAAGCTCCGCCCTCACGGGACCTTACTGGACTCAAAGGCGTACGCGTCGAAATCTTCGAGCTGCCGAAGACCAATCCCGACATCGCATACATCGGTCTCAACGATCGCGACAAAGCCTGGCACGACCTCTATAAGTTGACTATTTCCACCGGCGACAAGTCCCTGGTGCGCAAGAACACCGACCGCATCTCCGGCTGGGGATTCGATCTTTCCGGACAACTCCGCCTCGCGACCCGCTCTGCCGAGAACGGCGACACCGAGATCCTGCGCGTCGATTCCGATCAGTTCACCAAGATTTACTCCTGCAACGTCTTCGAGACCTGCGACCCAATTCGCTTCCAGAAGGACGGCAAGCGCGCCTACATGCAGACCAACAAAGGCGCCGGCACGGACCTCACCTCGCTTGTCCTGCTCGATCCTGCATCGGGAAGTACGGAGCTGGTGGATTCCGATCCGCTGAAGAAAGTTGATCTCGAGTCCGCCGCCTTCTCCGAAGCCACCGACCAGCTCGTCGCCACCGAGTACATGGACGACCAGTGGATTCGCCGCTACTTCAAAGACAAGACCTGGGAAGCCGACTACAACTGGCTGAAGAGCCAGCTTCCCGGAAAGGAACTGCGCACCGTCTCGCACACTCTCGATGAGCAAGTGCGGCTGGTGACCGCCTCCAGCGATACCGAGCCAGGCGAAACTTATCTTTTCGATCGTCGCTCGCACAAGCTGGTGCTGCAGTACAAAATCCGCGAACGCCTCCCGCGCGCCGACCTCGCCAATATGACGGTCGTCCATTACAAATCATCCGACGGCCTCGATATTCCGGCATACCTCACCGTGCCTAAAGGCGCGACAGCGAAGAACCTACCCGCTTTGATGATCCCGCACGGAGGACCGTGGGGACGCGACGTCTGGGGTTACAACGGTCTGGACCAGTTTTTTGCCAATCGCGGATATGTTGTTCTCAATCCCAACTTCCGCGGCTCAACCGGATACGGCAAGAAGTTTCTCGACGCCGGCAATCATGAGTGGGGCCGCAAGATGCAGGACGACATTACCTGGGGCGTGAAGTATCTCGAAGCCCAGGGCATTGCTGATCCCAAGCACGTCGGCATTCTCGGAGGATCGTACGGTGGATATGCCACGCTCGCCGGGGTCACGTTTACTCCTGACCTGTACGCCGCCGGAGTGGACATCGTTGGCCCCTCGAACCTGATCACACTCTTCGACGCGGTCCCTCCATATTGGGAATCGTTCCGCAAAGTTCTGTACGAACGCGTCGGCGATCCCAATACGCCGGAAGGCAAAGCGCTGCTGGTGGATCGCTCGCCGCTGACCTATGCCAAGAACATCAGGACGCCGCTGCTGGTAGCGCAGGGCGCAAACGATCCGCGCGTTAACCGCCGCGAAGCCGAACAGATCGTGATCGCCCTCCGCGACCGCGGATTCCCGGTTGAATACCTGCTGGCCCCCGACGAAGGCCACGGCTTCGCCCGCCCGGTAAACAACATGGCCCTCTACATGGCCTCGGAAAAATTCCTGGCCGAACACCTGGGTGGACGCTATCAACAAGGCGGCACCACCCCGGTAACCCAACGCCTCGCCGAACTGACCATCGATCCAAAAACGGTAGTGGTAGCAAAGAAGGCGCCTGGGGCTGGAAGCCAGTAGCGCGCCTGGGTTGCGGGTGCCCCACCTTTCATTTCATTTTGCGCCTTGAGCTTTGGCTTTTCCGTTTGCTCGCGACACACCCTCAGCCTGGGTTCATCTACGAAAGTCAAAAACCAAGGCCGGGCACCGAACACGAAGGATGGGCCACCCGTTAGAGTAAGCAGGTCGCGCTATGCTGCCTACCTTTCGCACTTGGGCAGCGGAACGCGAGGCCTATGCCACCTACGAACGACAATTACTCAAGCCGAGCATGACGCTTGCACCCGCGCCTTTAGGAGAACCGGTGCCGCTGGCGTAAGTTCCTGAGTTCTTAAAATTCTCTGCGCAGGGAATTGATCAGGGAATTTTTCCCGACAGAAAAATCTTCTGCCCTAAAACCCGCATAAACACAGTGTTCCGCAAAGCACCAGGGAATCCGCAGGGAAACAACAGGGAATTCCTTGCGGATAGCACCGACGCCAAGTCGAATCCATTCCTGGCTCGACCGATTCAGCGCTGGTAAACCAAGCGAAGATCTATCTCGACGCTCCACTCATCTCTTGCTAGCAGGAAATCAGCAGCCTTGCAACAGCAAGTGATTTGTGGGGCTTTGTCGTTCCTACCGGGCAAGCGCGACAACTCAGCTACTCAGGTTCAGAATCTCACCTTTGTGTCCGAGGTGGGCTATGCGTCAGGTTTCCGCCTTCTGTGTCCTCTTAGGATCGCTCGCGCTTGTCGGCTGTGAGGGTCTATCCAATTTGCCGAGAAGCACAGCTCCCGCTCCGCAGAGTACAGCGTCCAATCCTTCATCGACGACCAGCCAACAGCCTCTCACGCGAAAACCCGACGTCCTGCTCTGGAACTGGAACTCGGATGGAAACAGGGCACTGCTCTATGCCTACTGGATCGATTCAAACGGCCAACTGACTCTGCTGCCGGGATTAACGTTGCAGAGCACCCAATCTCTTTCTTACTCGGAAACCCAAGTTCAGGCCGTCAATTAGTCCGAAAATCGGAAATCATGGGTGGCGAGTGGCCTGGTTCTCCCGCCGGGATTTTCTGCGCTCGGGGCTTGCCGCCATGGGATCGCTGGCCGCGAGTCGACGGCTGTTTGCCGGACAATTCATACATCCACCGCTCGGGTACAACTTTAAACTGTGCGCCGGCAGGCTGAAGCCGTGTTCGCTCTTTCCTCAGGGCACAATACACTGCATCTTCTTGCGAAACGTGCGTTCTGAAGAGTACTTAAAGAAGAGATCGCGCAGCCCAATCGATGAAGAGA
>Ga0207070_1068_pt1 | contig 22331 bp, 23 predicted proteins | sample Alteio_BWMinHeat_92_FD_153591 | JGI IMG/M metagenome (GOLD analysis project Ga0207070, IMG submission 153591) | Enriched cells from forest soil in Barre Woods Harvard Forest LTER site, Petersham, Massachusetts, United States -... | ecosystem: Environmental > Terrestrial > Soil > Temperate forest >...
TGCGTCAGTACGACCAGGCGATCGAGACGGTTCAGCGTACGCTGGAACTGGATCCCAACTTCGGCTTGGGCCACGAGTTGATGGCTTCTGTGTACGAACAGCAAGGGAACATGCAATTGGCGATCGGCGAGTGGCAGAAGGCGGTCGCGCTGGCGCACGACAATCCGTCCATTCTTGCGGCACTGGCCCATGCGTATGCAGTTTCCGGAGATCGGGCCGCTGCCCGCAGAATCGAAAAGCAGTTGGTCTCCAGCAAGCAATATATCCCCGCGTGGGATATGGCCGTTTTGTGCGCTGGTCTGGGCGACCGCGACGGTGCATTTTCCTGGTTGGAGAAGTCTTTCCACAACCGGGAGAGCCAAGTGCCTTTTCTGAACCAAGACCGCCGCTTGAACCCCCTCCAGGCTGACCCACGCTTTCACGCCTTGGCCCGCCGAATTGGGTTACCGTCCTAGCCACAAATCCGATGGGAAGCGAGCGCCAAACCTGGCGGTCTTGCTCGCTGTAGCAGGATATTGCAGGATATGGAGTCGCTTCACACGCCTGGCCAGTGACCGTACCGCAGGTAACCTTCTTAATCTCCTTGCGCCAGCTACTTTCAGTTGGCAAAAATGCTCGTTCTGAACATACCCTGGGCAACATTGCGTGCCCCGGATGTTGTCTTCTGTGGTGATTGGGCGCGTGTACCATTCTCGTGTCTCGTGCGCGGGGCGAGTTTACTGTGCCGGCTTAGGATGAAGTTGTTTGCAATCAAGCCCAGTCGGCCCTGGCCGAGCCACGATGCGCCGAGGGTTATTGACGTGACGGCTAGGAGTAGTAACCTTAAGCCACGGTTCAAAAACGAAAGCCAAAAGCGTGCTGACGGAGTACACAGCACAGCCTTGCTTGCTGTAAGCTTTTCATATTCAATGATATGCAGCAGTAGGCGCCACACGTCTGTGGAGATTAATCCGAGTGTTTTCGAACGCTGACCGCTACCGACGTTCGTGGAGACTACGAATCCCGCCCGACCCCGGGGAGACTCGGCGGATTGAGCAATGGCTGGCGACAGCCCGGGTGATTCTGGCCATCTCGGCGTTGGTCGCAATCCGCATGGATCCGACCGAACTGGGGCATTCGTGGGCAGCCTACGGCCTGTTCGTCTTCTATATGGCCAATGGCGGGCTGATCATGATGCTGCTGCGGCGGAGGCAGCAGTCCACGGCCGCATTTCGCTTGCTGGTGCATGCGGGAGACATCGTTTGGCCGGCCCTGATTTCAATATTTTCCGAAGGCCCAAGAAGCCCTTTTTTCCTTTTCTTTGTTTTTGTCCTGGCGGCTGCAGCCTACCGTTGGGGTCTGTGGGAGACGCTGGCTACAGCGGCCACCGAAGTGGCGTTGCTCTGGTTGGAAAGCTTTTTCCTTCTTCATGTGGCATTGGGGCCGGGAGCGACATTGCCCTGGCCGGCGTTGAGCGGTTTGCGGGTGAATGTGGATGGGTTCGAGCCCAAGCGCTTGTTCATGCAATCGGTCTATCTGCTGGTGATGGGATTGCTGCTGGGCTACCTGGCCGAGCGGCAGAAACACCTGCGCGCCGAGAAGGCGGTGGTGACCGGCATTCTGTCGAGGGTGCGGGTGGAAGCGGGACTGACGGGGACGATCCAGCAGATTTTCAAGGAAATCATGTCGATGTACGGGGCGCCGCGGTTGGTGGTCGCGTCCCAGGAATCGCATAGCCACCGGGTCTTTGTGGGGGAGCTGAACACTTCCGATGGCGATGCCTCTGCCGAGTTCCGCTGGCTCGAATCCGGACCGCGGGACGCGAAAACTTATCTGGATGACTTTCCGGGTGCGGTCTGTTATGCCGCCAGCGACGGTGATCGCTGGTCAACCATGGCGCTCGATCACGACGGCGTCCAGGTTCCGGTGGCGAACCTCATGCCGATTTCGAAGCTCCGGGAGTCGAAGAATTTCGCCTCGCTGATTACGCTGGCATTTCTATTCGGGGGCGAATGGAGAGGCCGAGTATTCCTGTTCAACCCTTCGTGGCGGGGTGAGAAGCAGGAGGAACTGCGCTTTCTGCTGAATCTGGTGCGCCAGGTCGGTCCGGCGATCTACAACGTTTATCTGTTGCACCGGCTGCGGCGCCGGGCGGGAGCGGCGGAGCGCGCTCGCTTTGCCCGCGAGTTGCACGATGGCGCGGTGCAATCGCTGATTGCGGTTGAAATGCAGGTCGACGTGATCCGGCGTCAGGCCGAAGCCGACAAGCCCATCGGCGGGGAACTGGGAAGAATCCAGGGACTGCTGCGCGAGGAAGTGCTGAAGCTGCGGGAACTGATGCAGCAGATGAAAGCCATCGAAGTCGACAAGGAGCGGCTGCTCGGCGCGTTGAACGATACCGTCGAGCGCTTTCAGCGAGAGACCGGGATCAGCGCGCGCTTCGTCACCGACATCGAAGATCTGGACATGCCGCAACGCGTGTGCCGCGAACTGCTGCGGATTGTGCAGGAGGGACTGGTGAACGTGCGCAAGCATAGCGGCGCGCGTCACGCCCTGGTGCGGCTCGGGGCCAGCCAGAGCCGATGGAATCTGACGCTCGAGGATGACGGAAAAGGATTCCCATTCGCCGGCCGCTACAGTCAGGATCAAATGGAGGAGGCGGGAAAAGGACCTTTGATAATAAAAGAGCGAGTGCGTTTGATTGCCGGCCAACTCACGGTAGAATCAAATCCCGGACAGGGGACACGCCTGGAAATCACGGTGCCTCGGAGTGGGGAAGTGCCTCATGAATTTTAGAAAGCCGCAGCCGGTTCGACTCGTAATTGCCGATGACCATCCAATCTTCCGCGACGGTCTGCGGCGGTTGCTCGAAGCCGAACCCGACCTCAAGGTTCTGGGCGAAGCATCGGATGGCGCTGAGGCGGTGAAATTGGCGCGGCAGTTGAAGCCCGACATTCTCCTGCTCGACCTGGCGATGCCCAAGCATCCCGGCCTGGAGGCGTTGCGGGACCTGAGTGTGCCGGCCAACGCGACTCCGGTGCGCGTGATCCTGCTGACGGCGGCGGCGGAGAAGAGTCAGATCGTCGAAGCTTTGCAACTCGGCGCCCGCGGAGTGGTGCTCAAGGATTCCGCCACGCAACTCCTGCTGAAGGCCATTCATACCGTCATGGCGGGCGAGTACTGGGTGGGACGGGAAAGCGTTTCAAATCTGGTGCAGTATTTGCGGACGCTGATGCAGTCCTCACACGACGAGGCGCGGCAGAAGAAATTCGGTCTCACGCCGCGAGAAATTGAGATTGTTTCGGCGGTGGTGGCGGGGTACTCCAACAAAGAAATCGCCGAGTATTTCAAGATCAGTGAAGATACGGTGAAGCATCACCTCAGCAACATCTTCGACAAGCTGGGCGTCTCGACCCGTCTGGAACTGGCGCTGTTTGCGGTGAATCAGGCACTACCGCTCAAGACGATTGGGTGAGGTTGAGGCATCACCGCGGGTTCTCGCTCCCAACCCGCTCTCCGCGACTCTTGTTGTGACGGCCGCATCACCGCGAGAGCCTTGCGTTGCGGACCATCTTCCTGATGTTGGTGGCGGCGTTATCGCATGGGTTGACGGCCGTGTCTTCACTGGCCCCATACCGATATCTCCAAACCGCCGGTCAAAGCGCGATTCGGCGACGGCGACAGACAACGAGCCATGTCGGCCGTCGAGCAAAGACCGCTTCGAGGTTGCGTACCTGACCCTCAAAACCCTCGTCTATACGTACCCGGATTCCGAGCATGCCGACAGGGCGAAACAAAGCTTTTGCCGGACCCGGGGATGGCGGATTGCGGGAACCGTCGAACTCTTCGCTCTGGTGGACGGCAGGCTCCGCAAGCGACCGGCTGACCTGATTGCCGTTTGTAATATCGCGCTATCTCCTTCATTAGCAAGTACATAGGGAGAAACGGCTTTTGGTGGAACCCGCGTAGCGCTGCCTCACAGCTGTGGCACTTTCGGGCCATTGGCTGGGTGCTGCCGGGAGACTATGCTTTTTGAAAGGGAATGCCCTTGGGGCATAACTATCAGTGGGCAGGTGTGATCCCTAGTTTTGTTGAGCAAGATAGGCTTTACCAAGCAAGATCAAGAGCAAGACCAAGACCAAGAAAGAGGAGCCCGGTGGCAAAACATCTACAGCAGCTCTGGAACGATGAGCGTGGCCAGGACATTGCCGAATACGCAGTCATGTTGGCTGTGATTCTGGTAATTGTCGTGGGCACGATTCGGCTCATCGGGTCGAACGCCAACACCGTGTTTTCCCAAGTCGGCAGTTCAATTCAGTAAGGCTCGATTCGAAATTGAGGGATCGAGCATTGCGCGATTTGGTGGCGAGGGGCCGTGCTCCAACAATCCCTCTGAACGCTCTTGGGCAAAAGCATTGCAGGCGTGAGTCCTCTCTCCTGTTTCCCTACTAACGATTGTCCCCAGCCAACTATTTTTGCTCAGGTGCCGACGACGGCGTCGTTGTGAGCGCCACCTTCTCCGCGCCTCCCGTCGACAACCGCGTGAGGTAAGGGAAGAACGGAGTGATTTCAAACTCCATCTTCTCGCGCGACGAGTTCAGGGCTACGGCTTTGGCTTTGGAGAGTTCTACCTGATCGCTCCAGGGATCGACTTTGATGCGGCCGCCCAGGGGCAAAGCCGCAATCTGGTCGAGGCGCCTCTCCTCGAGGGCGGGAGCGGCAGCCAGCAGGGTCGACATGCGGACGGTCTTGCTCGAGGCAATGCTGTTTCCCAGGTGAGATCGAATCAGGTTCGGCAGTTCGGGTGCCTTTTGCTGCAGGGCCTTCAGAAACAATCCTGCGTTGCCCAGCTTGTCTTTGTACGGAGAGTTCTTCAGGAGATCCAGGGCTTTGGCGTCGGCGGCTTCTTCGTCCGCCCCACTGTGCTTGAAGTCGAGGCGCTGAAAGGAGCTCTCGTCGGGGAAGAACATCCGGTCATTAAATGCCAGCTTGGTGTCGAGACGATGTCCCAGCACGATGTGCGCGAGTTCATGGGACAGAACCATGGCGAGGGAAGCTTCATCGGGAAGCACGTCGAGCAGGCCGCGGCTGACGACGATGGCACGGCCGATGGTGAAAGACTCCAGCGGCGAAGTCAGCAGCACGCGGCAGCGGAAGTCTCCCTGCAGATCGATGTTGTTGGTGAGCAGCAGATTGTTGACCACCGTGGCCAGAACCTTGTCGAGATCTCCCGGAGGGGCGACCAGGCCAATTTTGGTGAGGCGGTCGACCGCGTTCTCTTCCGCCTGTTTTTCCCACATGCGCTCGGCCATGACGGGGGTAGCGTCGGCGGCGGCGGAGCTCTGGTCATTCACGGACTGGGGTGAGTCGATCAGAATCTGAGTGAATTCCTCACTCTTGCCCAGGCCCTTCAGGTCGTAACCCCACAGCCTGGTCTGAGCCTTGAAATTCAGCGCCTTTGTGAGTCCGGTTTTAAGATTCGATTCTTCCGAGTAGACATAGGCGGGCAGCCACGTACCCGGGCGCATGTTGAGGCGCCAACTGTCGAAGTGGAAAAAGAAATTGATCTTGGGCTGCGGATAGTAGGTGCCGTTGAAGCGGACGATGTTGTAATCCTGGTCTTCGACCCAGATGCGGCCCAGAAATCGGGCGCTCTTCTGGCCTTCCTTGGGCTGCACGTCGATCACGAGGCAGCGGATCTCGCCGAGAAATTCGCGGCGCACAAACGTGAAGTTGTAATACTTCTTCTGGAAGTCGGAGTCGACCACAACCATCTGGGCAAAGCCCATGGGAAGGAAGTGCAGGGAGTAGACGCCGGTCAGCTTGGTGAGCATGCGGCGCGAGAATCCCGGCTGGCCGACGAAGGAGACATCGTCGGGGCCGTCGGACATGTCGAGGCGCCCGAGAAAATACTGGTCTTTCGCTGGAACCATGTTTCCCGAGTGGTCGTCTTTGAGATCCTGCAGGTAGGTTTCAATCATCGGGTGCATGTGACGCATCTGCGCCATGAAGAAGTGTTCGCGCTGCACCACGTGATCGAGCACGTCATTCAACGTGACCGCTGCGGGAGGCGCGGCGCTCTGGGCGGGCGCGGCAGATGGCGCCGCCGTCGAATTCGTTGGCTGTGTCGCTGGAGAAGAAGGCGGAGAAGGCGGAGAATCCTGAGCCAGAACCGGGAAGACGCAGAGCAATGCCATCAAAACCAACACCGAGCCCGAAACCACAATTCGCATAAGAACCTTCTGGGAGTCAATCACGCTATCTGGAAAATAATGTGCAGGACGGCCGTCGAGTCCGAGGGTTGGCCATCCCGCAGGGCAGGCTTGAAGCGGATCTGTTCGGCGGCGCGCACGGCGGCGTCGTCCAGACCGTGCCCCAGGCCACGAACTACCTTGAGCACGCGTATTTTGCCCGTGGCTTCAAGAACCACTTCCAGCAGCACCTCGCCTTCAATCTTTTTGGAGCGAGCCTCCTCGGTGTAGATGGGAGTCGGCTTGGAAAGGATTTCCGCCGGGGTCAGTTTGGCCGTCTGTTCCGCAGGGCGGGACTGAACCGTAGGAGGCGCGGGAACGTCGGCATCTCCGAAACCGGCCTGGCGAACTTGGCCGCGCACAGGCCGAGGATCCTGAGTGGCAACGCCGCCGCCGAATCCCGTGCTGGCCACTACGCCGCGCACACCCTTGGCGCCTCCGCTTCCGTTGCCGTAACCCGGTCCGGTGGGCAGATCAAAGCCGCCCGACTGCGCAATGTTTACGGCCTTGCCTTGACTTGGTTTGGCGGGGATGCCGTTGGGATCGCCAAAGCCGCCGGTCTGCACTTTCTCGGGCGCGAGCGCGACGGTTTGCGGCGCCGAACTGCCGGTTGAAAATACGTTGGTTCGCACGATCGGCTTGGGCATCGCCGGCGCTGTCGAAGGCGGCAGATCCAGCTTCCGGTCAGCGATCTTTACTTCGGGAGCGGGGGCATCTTCCGCCTTCGGTTTTGGCCGAGGCGTGGGATCTGCCAGACGCAGGGCCGGGGGCGGAGGATCCAGCTTCGCGACCAGAATCGGCTGGGGTTTCGGGAGTTGCCGCTGCGGCTCGTGATTTACCGGGACGGGCGTCGGGACCAGTTCGATGGCGTGATAGTCGCGCTTCGGGCCCTCCATGATCTCGGGGTGCAGAAGCGGGACCCACACAAAGATGGCAACGACAACGGCCTGGGTTCCATAGCTGAAAACGAACTCGTGCCATGGCGCTCTCCATTTCGGGAGCGAGGAAAACAGGCTTGGTTCAGATGCCGGCGATGCCATAGTCAATTCTGGTCGTGCACTCGTGAGAACACCAACTATAGTGTAAAAGTTTTCCCTGATCTTTGCGAACGCCGGGAACCTGGGAGGCCAGGGGCTAACCAAAGTGTACTATTCCTCCTCCAGATATGCACGGCAGAGGCCATTTCCGGCGGGCCAGAACAGAGTCGCAACTCTCAAAGCATCAATGCTTTAGCGGAGCCCCAGGCCGGGCAAGGCGAGTGATCAGGACCCACCCTGCAAAAAACTACACCATCGAGTAGAGAGATTTCTCCCCAATTCCTGCGGGGCGGCAAAAGCCCTGCCAGACAGCCCTTCTCAGGTCTATTAACAATTAGCAGTGCACAATCTTGCTGTTTTTGATCCCCTTGGTCGCATTGCGGGTGTCGACCACCAATTGGGCTTCCTTCACGATGTGGCCAAAGTCGTAGTCGGAGTGGTCGGTGACGATGACCACACAGTCGTACTGTCCTAGATCCTTCAACTCGACGCACTTCATCTGCAGGTCGTATTTCCGACCCCGGCCGATGGCAGGGAAGTAGGGGTCGTGGTAGCTGACCTGGGCGCCGTCTTTCTGCAGCAATTCGATGATGGTCAGGGCGGGCGACTCGCGCAGATCGTCGATGTCTTTCTTGTAGGCCACGCCCAGAACCAGCACCCGCGCGCCGTTTACGGACTTCTTGTGCCGGTTGAGCGCGCTGCCAATCGATGCCAGCACGTGATAGGGCATGTTGATGTTAATCTCTCCCGCGAGTTCGATGAAACGCGTGCGGAAATCCCACTCCTTGGCTTTCCACGAGAGATAGAAAGGATCCACGGGAATGCAGTGCCCACCGAGACCGGGTCCTGGATAAAAGGGATGGAAGCCGAAAGGCTTGGTCTTGGCGGCTTCGATGACCTCCCAGATATCGATCCCCATGCGCAGGCAAAGCAGTTTGAGTTCGTTGACCAGTGCGATGTTTACGCAGCGGTAGATGTTCTCGAGCAACTTGGTCATTTCCGCGACGGCGGGGGAGGAGACGGGAACGGTGCGGTTGAAGATCGCGCCGTAGAGCGCACACGCGACGTCCGACGCCTCCGCATTCAGTCCACCCACAACCTTCGGAATGTCGCGCCGCGCCACTGTGGTGTTGCCGGGATCTTCGCGCTCCGGGGAGAAGGCGACCAGGAACTCTTTGCCGGTGGGAGCGCTGTTGCGAGCGGCTTTGAGGCCGGACCGGTTCTCTTTCTCTAGGATCGGCACCATGACTTCTTCGGTGGTGCCGGGATATGTCGTACTCTCAAGGACAACCAATTGACCGGCGCGCAGGTGCGGCGCAATGGAATGGGTGGTGCCGGTGATGTAGCTGAGATCGGGCTCGTGGTACTCGTTCAGCGGGGTGGGGACGCAGATGATGATGGCGTCCATGGCGGTGATTTGCGAGTAGTCGGCGGTCGCGGAAAAACCGTGAGCCTGCGCCGCCTGAATCTCTTCGGCAGCGATGCGATAAATGTAGGAAGAGCCCTTGGCCAGCGCGTCCACCTTGCGGGCGTCGATATCGAAGCCGGTGACCTGGAATTTCTGTTCACTGTACAGCAATGCCAGCGGAAGGCCGACGTAACCCAGGCCGATGATGCCCACGCGCGCCTGGCGCTGCTGAATCTTGCTCTTGAGTTGATCAAAAGACGTATCTGCGGCAGAGTAGGTCGTCATTCAGTTTTCCGGGATGAATCGATCGGATGCATGAAGATCGGATGCTTGGTCGCTTTAATTTTAGCACGCTGATGTAGGGCAGCTTTCGCTGCCAGTGGCACGGCCGTGCGGCGAGGAGGTCAAATTGGGAGTTCTCACTGTGGTTAAGCAGTGGATGGAGAAAGCGACAGGAAGGAAGCGAGCCTTGATTTTCGCAGCTGTGGCAGCCGCGCTGTTTCTGGTGCTGGCGGCGAACGCCGGCCGAGTGCTGGTGGTCGATGCTCCCGAGAGGTCCGACGTGATTCTGGTTCTTGCTGGAGACACAGGTCGCCGGCCGGCGCGCGCGCTGGAGCTTTTGAGCCAGGGCTATGGCAGGCGAGTCGTGATCGACGTTCCCGCGGCAGATAGAGTCTTCGGGTTTAGCGAAGTCCAGTTGGCCGAGAACTACGTCCAGGATCTTCCCCAGGCCGCATCAGTGCGGGTGTGTCCCATTTATGGGCTCTCGACTCGGGATGAGTCGCGCGACGCGGAAAGATGCCTGGCGCACGAAGACGGGAGCCGGATTCTGATCGTCACTTCGGAGTATCACACCCGCCGCGCCTTGAGCATTCTTCGCCACCAGGTTCATGGGAAGACATTCTCGGTCGCTGCCGCTCACGATGACATTCAGTTTGGTACCCGCTGGTGGACCCACCGGCAGTGGGCCAAGACTTGCGTGGACGAATGGCTGCGGCTGGTGTGGTGGACTGCCATTGAGCGGTGGGGTTGAGCAGAATCACGCCCAGAACGGAACTGCCGGGAATCGATAGTCGAGTTTTCCACTGGAAAACGGCGTCCTAGCACAAAAACAATTGACTGACAACAATGTCGGAAGGTACGATTTGAGGAACAGGCACCAATCTGGTTATTAACGAGTAGAGGTACCGGGGCTGTTTATTTTCAGCGGGGTTCAATGATGAGAGCTTTGTGCTCGAAGATTCTGTGCTGCATGATGGTCATGATTTTTCCGTCAGCCTCGTTTGCAGCGGACCAGCCTGCTGCCATGCTCTACAGCCACGGAACCGCGTTGCTCAATGGCAACAGCATCGCGAGGTCGTCGGCAATCTTTTCTGGCGACCTGGTACAGACAAGTGCGGATTCCGGCGCCAATATCCATGCTACAGGCTCCAGCGTCTTGGTTCTGAACGACTCGCTCGTTCAGTATGAGGGTAACGCGATCAAATTGGAGCACGGAGGGGTAACCATCTCGACGTCGACGTTGCTCCAGACTCGCACGGGAGACGTCGTCGTGTCACCGGTCTCCGGCGTTTGGACCGAATTCGAAGTTCGAGACGTGGATGGCAAGGTCCAGATCGCAGCGCGAAAGGGCGGCCTGACTATCAGCGATACCACCGGAACCACTACATTGGCACAAGGTCAGCAGACCACTCGGGACGAATCACAGTCGCAGGATGATTCGCAGGCGCAGAACGACAAAGACAAAGACAACAAGAAGAAAAAGAAAAAAGGCGGAGCGGGTGGGATCTACACGGCAGCAAGCGGAGGGATCTTCAATAGTCCAGTGGTCCTCGGAATTGGCGTGGGCCTTGCTGCCGGTGGGGCAGTATGGGTGTTGGTCCACAACGATGATCCGGTAAGTCCAGTGAAGCCGTAAACCCTCAAGAGTGGCTTCTTTGCGCGCCTTCCAAGTAGTTCCTGGCCCAAGTTAGTTCCTGGCTAAAAGCATTCATTCCTGGTTTGGCAGGGCCCGTGTCTGGCCCAAAAGGCGTAAACTTGTCCTGCTCCAACCGCGGCCAATTTCCGGGAGACAGACTCGGGATGGTGCTTCAGAAAGCTTAGAATACGCTTCCCTTCAGAAGTGCCAGACAATACCACCGCCTACGAAAATATTGTGTTGGCGGCTCTTCCCCGTGTTCACGTTCAGTTGCGGCGCACCCGACCAGAAGTCTCGAGCTTCACCGCGCAGACTGTAGTGCCCGAAGATCTTCACATCAATTCCCAAACCAGCCTGCAATAGACCGGTGGAGTTCCCCGTATTGCTCGACTTACTGGCGGAAATTCCGCTGAAATAGCCGAATCCACCACCAAAGCTGGCCCACGGCGACACTGCCGCTTGGGAAAAAACATTCAGTCGCGCCGAGGGAGTGACAAAGTAGGACCGGTAGCCAAGAGATGGGTTATTGTAGGTGTGCGCGTCCTCGTCCGGGTTTACTACGAACGGGACTTCAAGGGCGAGGGACCAGAGGTCTGTAGCCATGACCCGTCGAGCATAACTTACTTCGAGGGTTAATCCTTTGCCGAAGCGCAGGTTCGGATCATAAGAGGGGGCACCCTGGATGCCCTGATCACTGATGAAGGTGCGCCCCAGGATCCCCGACAGTTCGTTGTTCTGTGCAGCGGCCGGTGTCATGAAGGTGCAAACGGCCAAAAAAGCTGCGATGGTCAGGTGTTTCAGCGACATTTCTCCTCCTGCCCTGTTCTCGTTGCGAAGCAAGTTGCGGCTTTGCCAGCCGTGTTTTTCATCGCGTCCTTTGCCACCGCAGGCCGGTCCGTTAAACCATCGAATGCGAAGGCTCACCTTTACGTGGATGAGGGATTCGATTACATCGACCGCGCCAACGAGCTGCCATTCTCACGCGACGTGCGCCGGTCTCCGTTCTCTTCATCCTTCGGGGTTCGAGAACGCCTGGGCTTGGGTAACTTTGCCAAAGGGGTAGCGGCCAATCCACAAAGCACGTAGAACATCGCAGCATTCGCCGGGATCTGCAAATTGAAATCCACGAAGCTATGCAGCAGAATTCCCGTACACCCAAGCAGAGCGGCAAGAGAGACTGCTCCATCCCATTTGAATTCCCAGCGTCGAGAGGTCGGCAGTCCCTGTCGGTACAAGCGCAGGAGAAACCACAGCATCAGTCCGAAGCCGGGCAGCCCCGTCTCCACTAGCAGCTGCGCATAATCGTTATGCGCTTCATTTACGAATAGATTTGTATAGAAAGTGCGGTAGCTGGGATAAACGGTTGGGAACGTTCCCAAGCCCCAACCCCACACCGGCCGGTGGGAAAACATTCTCAAGCAGTCCTTGGTGATATTCAAACGGATGCCGGGGCCCAGGTCCCCGAGTCGGCCCAAAACTTGCCCTCTACCCACAAAGACCAAGAACCCGACAACCAAAGCACACACTGCAGCCATGCCGAGCGCGACCCGGAGATTTCCTCTCCGTACGAGCGTCAAGGCGGCAAACACGACAATTTCGCCACCGAAAGAAAGCATTCCGCCACGCGAGCTGGAAAGGAAGATTGTGCTGGCCATCAATACGGCACAGAATGCGACCAAGGCACGCTTCCCCCCTCTTAGCAGATGGCCCATACTAACCACCAAGGGAAACGGTACCAGCATCTCCATCAGGCCGGCATAGTGATTGCGGTTGACGTAACTTCCGTAGATGGAGCCATTGAAGTGAGGCGTGTAGACCCAGAAGAACTTGCCGTTGGAGGTCAGTTCCTGAGCCAACGCGAAAAAGGCGTACAGCACTCCGAAAACGATCACTGCCAGGGCAAATTTATTCCGAGCGTCTTCGTCGGTTATCGATTCCGCTGCAATGAGCAGGACGATTCCGTAAGAGACGTACTCCAGCGCTTCATATTTAGTGACGTAAGGGTACGCAGAGGTGCGCAGACCAACCTGCAAGAGAAGGAACACGAAAAACAACAGGGCGGGCGCATACAGCGGGTTCCTCGATAACGTTATCTGCCCCGAAACAAATTGCGTTCCTGCCCAAACCAGGAAGACAGCTGCCGCGCCGACCTCGAACACGAAGCTAGACCAGTCCTCTACCGCGCCAAACGCCAATACCGCGAACATTAAAATAGCGCACAAGCCGACAACGAGCCCCAATTGCTGGTTTCCTGGGGCCCGACGCTTGCGCTTCAAGTCAACGGATTCCGTCGTTTCGACGATCAAAAACGATGAGGTCTTCAACTTCCCCATCCTTAGTTGGTTGTCTCTACTAGCCTGACATCATCAACCCAAAGCTTGCCCCGAATCAGAGGTGCCGCAGGCTGGCGGATAACCTTTAGGAAAAGCAGATTCGTGCTCGGCCCCGTATGGAATCGTCCTTGTTGCTTATGCCAGGGATTGGTGCCCAGCAAATCATCGGTGAGGACATAAGACGAGGTGGTGTTGTAGGCATCCGTGATCGCAAAGCGGGGACCACTGGCACTGTCGATGTCCTGGGTCCTGGATTCGGCGCTGAACTCGTAGTCAGTGTCGGGTTTCACCGGGATCAACTGACCGATTCCTGCATCCGGGGCGTTTCGTCCATCGAAGGTTACGGAAAGAGATCGTGTTCCGCCGTAAAACTGATCGGTGTCTATGGCCAAGGCAGCATGCTGGTTCGATTCGTACCACCAGTCAAATCCACCGTTCAGCAAGTTTTCCTCGAACCCTCCGTTTACGATCAGGTTTTCGCGAGAAGGGAGATACGGTTGAATCTCTGGGTCAACTTGGGCCAGCTGCTGCCAGGCAGTTTTCGCTGCGGTGACCTCTTGCTTGGCGAGAAGGAGCCGAAAATAGGGAAATGCGAGCTTCGGCGGAAAAGTCTGCTGCAACCCGATCAGATGATCCCATGCTCTTTCTGCGGCCGCAACTTCCTGTTTGGACACAAGCAAACGTAAGAACGACAAGTAGAGATCCGTCCTGCGTGGCAGGGCTAGGTCAAACATCTGGTTCGCATCTCCCGTTGCACGCCAGCAAAGCTGAAGGGCATAGTCGACCGCATCCGGATCATTTGCCAGGACTGTGCGGAAATAGGGAAGTGCCTTGCCGAGATTTCCCTGGATCAAAAAGAAGTTGGCTGCCTCCCAAGCGACATTTGGAGTTGTTGGGTCAGCTTCTACGGCGTGTTGGACACTCTCTCCCTGCTCGCCGGTACGCCCCGCAATCTGGTAGGCACCCGCTAAATCCAACCAGTAGCGGGCTTTGTAAGGGTTCAAATGAACTGCAGTACGATAATCTGAAATTGCCTCATCTAGGCTCGCTCCGGACAGCGCCAGCTTTCGGCCAAGGAGTTCGCGATATTCAGCATTTGCCGGTTCCAGCCGAATGGCTCTTTGGATATTTGCCAAGTCAGGCGTTGCCGCCACATGGGCCGCCAGGTACGCGCGCCCGGCTAGCGGCAGGTAAAGTCCGATGACAATCAGGCAGGCCCCTGCAAAACAAAACCTCCGAACTGGGGACCGCAATTCAATCTGCATCTGAATCTGTACCGATAAAGGCGATGGTATCTTGCGAACAGCGACCCGGCCCGTGCAATATCAGGGAATCAGGTCAGGAGACCTTGCTGACTGTCTCCGTGGGTTTATCTTCTCGCGACTCCTCATTGTAGTAGCGGTTGGAGTATCGGCCACCGTAATAGTAGTATCCCTCAGCCGAACGCATATTGAGAGCATTCAGGACAATACCCATCACCCTGGCGTTCACCTGCAACAGCAAGCCACACGCGCGTCGAAGAGCGATTTTTGTGGTCTTCCCCGCCCGCGCGACCAAGATGATTCGGTCCGCCTCAGGAGACAAAACCACCGCGTCGGTCACCGATAAGCATGGAGGCGTGTCAATGATGACCTGGTCAAACTCAGTCCGCCAGCGCGCGAGGTGATCCTTCATGACCGTCGAGCCGAGCAGCTCGGCAGGCTGTGGTGGAATTGGGCCCGCCGGCAAAATCCACAAGTTTGGCACATCGGTAAACGGAACGACCACGTCTTCGAATTTGTCGCCTCCGCTGATGAGAGTGCTGAGACCTCCGCGAGACCGAAAACCAAACAGTTTGTCAATGCCGGGCCGACGGAGGTCGGCATCAATCAGCAATACGCGGCCCCCGCGCTGCGACAGGACCAGCGCTGAATTCGCACTGATCGTAGTTTTCCCCTCTTGCGGCAAGGCACTTGTGACGAGAATCACTTTGGGCGGGGCACCATACGAGGAGAGAAGAATAGAAGTGCGGAGCGATCGGTATGCCTCGGCCGCTTCTGACTTTGGCCGTGCATAAGTGATGAGAGCAGGCGATTCAGACTTCTCGGGTTCGATTGACGCCGGCTTCAGGCGTTTACGCAGGGAGCCGTTACTTGAAATCTGGAGCGGTATCGTTCCCAGCGCTGGCAGGGTGGAAATCGCGCTAATCTCTTCCATAGTCCTGATGCTGGTGTCCAGACTCTCGAGGACAAATGCGAGTCCAATGCCGCAGGCCAAGCCAAGCAGAAAGCCGAGTTCGATGTTCCGGGGCACGTTGGGTTTGATGGGATATGTCGGAATCCGTGCGACGTCTACGACACGGATATTGCTCGATCTCAGGCCGGCGCTAACCCCCGCTTCCTTGAGTCGCTGAAGAAGATCCTGGTACAGCTGTCGGTTCGCCTCCGCATCGCGCTTAAGCACGGAGTACTCGATTGCGCTTTCGTTGAGTTGGTTAGCCTCCTGCTTCTGCTGGTTGAATGCGGTTATGAGCAGATTCTCCCGTTGAAGTGCGGCCAAGTACTCATCGCGGATCCCCTCCTGCATTCTTGCTTCTTCGGCTGCGATTTCCGCACGTACCTGTTTGAGCTGATTGCTCAGTTCGGCGACCTTAGGGTATCCGGTACCGAATTGGGTCGTGACCTGTGCGCGTTGGGTATTGAGGTCAGCCTCCTTTTCTCGCAACCCATCCAGCATGCTGTTCGCCCCTTCACGGGACGGTTTCGAGACTGCCTCAGGGTTCCCATCCGCGGCGAGCTTGGATTCCTTCTGAATGCGATCTGTCTGTGCCGCTGTGAGCTCCCTGTTCAGTTCGTCCAGCTTGGCCGTTACAATGTTTTGCTTTTCATCCACCCCCAGAATGCTGTGGTCTTTCTGGTAGCGGACAAGCTTTTCCTCGGACGTCTGGACTTTCATCTGCAGATCCGCAAGCTCCGTCGAGAGCCAATCCGAGGTTTGGGTGACAGCCTCGTACTTTGTCTTAAAGTTCTCCTCGGTGAACGTTCTTACCAATGTATTGACGATTTCGGTCGCCAGTCGAGGGTCGGGATCCGTATAACTGATTTGTACGAGACGGGAGTTGGGAATTAATTGGACGCTCAGTCCGCCACGAAATCTGCCGAGCAAGGCCACCGCTGCCGCCGGATCGGGCTGCATGCTCGAAACTTGAAGTGAGTCTCCGGTTCGCTGGGGCGTTACAGTCGTAAACTTGGGGTTCTGGTCCAGACGCATAGCCTCGATCACCTTCATGGCCAGAGCATCGCTGCGAAGAATCGCGGCTTGGGTCTCCAGAGTTACGTCGTATTGGAAGTCAGGCGAACTGTCCTCTAGGCCCTTGAATCCCAAAGCATTCGGATTTTCTGGAAAGATCGCGACTTTCGATGTTGCCTGATACAGCGGAGTCGTCCTAAGCGTGGCAATTACGGCGAGGGCAAAAATAATGCTGGCTGCGGCCAGGACTGTCCATCGCCGCTTCTTGAGAATCCGCCAGTAGAGCAGCAGAGGGTTTAGTTCTTCAGCAAGAAAGGGCTCTGGAAGTCGGTGACTTTTTTCAAAGACAGGAAGTTCGATCGGTTCTAAAGCTTCAGGCTCCCCGGAGCTGTTGCGTTTTGACTGCAAGTCCATCAATTGGTCCTCAGAAATCCAGCCAGCGGCATTGTCGCGCCTCTGTGAAACCCATTCGGTCTAAGAATAGGCGGATTTTAACATCTTCTCGCCAATTTTCACCGTACAAACCGCCCGCCATCTCCTTGTGTAGCTCGGGGCAGACGGCGCAAAGTCCCCAAGTGGTCATTCTTCGGCCCTTACGAGGCAAGGGCTGGATTTCCCGACACTCCACTAATCCTAAGAGGCTGTTTGCAAGCTTGGGCTGTCCGCGCTCTCACTTTTCCCGAACCCCTTGTATCGGCAGACTGAAAATAAGGGCACTAATGGGTTCGTTTCGTTCATTCCTTATCGCCGGGAAGGGGGCAACTGGGGATGGCGAGCGGTGGCAGGGTGACTGTCTCCACCAGTGACATCCCCGTCGATGGTAGTCGCGGGAACCCAACTCCAAAAGCCTTGATGATCTCATCTTTACCACCTTTCTTCATGCAACAAGCCATTCTGAGAAACATCATCACACAATTTCTTGAGGATGCGTATTCCGTTCCGAAGGCGTTCTCGGCTGGCTCCATACCCTTGGGTCTCCCGGACATCTCGTTGAGGCGTTGAGGAGCAGTTTTGTTCGACGTTGATTCGTCGTTTGCTGTGAAGTGTACCTTTGGTCGATGCATTTCCAGCCGGACTGCTAGTTTGTACCTCCAACAGCACGTAACATTTTGCTCGAATCCGACATCTTGTAGCGCACTGCGCGGCGCGAGTTGGACAGCAGGCTTTCACGAAGTGTCTCACAATCCCGCTTGTCCGGCTCTGAGACCGTAAGCTCGCCCGAGTAAAATCCGTGCCTAAGAGCACTCAAGCACTCAAGCTCACGCTACGTTTTCCTGCCTCGGTCTTGGGCCCAGTTGACTGCGCGGCATTCCTTCCATTCGCGTTTTCTTTCTGAAAGAAGTCATCCAAACTCCACGCGGCACAGCCCGAACGAATCTGGACCGCATTCAGTTGTGCCCAAAGGGCGAAGCTGTCGGAATAAAGGTGACAGCGGTTATGTTCGGTGCGGAGGGTGCTCTACCTGACCCTTATTCTTTAATCCTCGCTAAAGACGACGAGGGTAGGGGAACCTTTTTTCTCGTAATGGTGGGTTTGCCTGTAGGCGTCGTCCTCTACGTCACTGAGTCGGATTCACCCACGGTCGGCGGAGGCCGCAGATCCGACCCTTTTCCGAATCGGCGGAAGTGAAGTGCCGTGGGTATTCGGAAGCCCTGCAGCGAGCTCTGACGGATTTTGGGGCCGATGATGCCTTTGCCAGAGCAGCGGCCAAGCTAAAAGAACACTATGGGATTGAGGTTGCCGTGAGCGCGATCCGTGGGTTTACCGAGGGACATGGAGCGACGATGCGGTCCCAAGAGAAGCAGAAAAGCGATTGGCGCGATCATGCGGGGGTACCCGTGCTGATTGCCGAAATGGACGGCAGCATGTTGCCGGTGGTGGAAGTGGCCGAGCCGGTAGGGGAAGGAGCACGCCTGGATCGGAGAAAGACCCGGCAAGTGAGCTGGAAGGAAGCCCGCTTGGCTGGCTCATGAACCGGGTTCGGTGACTCCCATCTTTGGAGCGACTCTGAGATGCGTAGAGGAAGCCGGAGAGCGCCTGGCGGTCTGCGCCCTGGAGGCGGGAGCGGGAAGCAGACCAGAATCCATGAGGTGGGAGTTGGGGCCGTCCGGATTACCGAGCAGATGGAGGCGCAGTTTGGAACCCAAGCGCGGTATCTGGTCGATTTCTATCATCTTTGCGACTACCTTTCGGCGGCCGGAGAGGTGATCGCCGGCAGCGACAAACCGGGATGGATGGAGGAGAAGAAGGACTGGCTGAAAGACAATCGCTGGAAAAATGTTCTGGCAGCTCTGCGGCCGTGCCTAGAACCGGCCCACCTCCGAGATCCCGAAGCTCCGGTTCGTGCCTGTTTTCGCTACCTCTCCAACCACTCGAATTTCCTGGATTACAAAGGCACCCTGGCAGCGGGATTGCCCATCGGTTCGGGCGAAATTGAGAGTGGCTACCGCTATGTGTTCCAGAACCGGCTCAAGATCGCAGGGGGCTGGCGGAAGACGGAAAGCTTACAAAAATGATCGCTCTACGGGTCTTGCGAGCGAACGGAGGTTGCGGAGATTACTGGAACAACAAGCGTCGGGCAGCCGCGTAACTGACTAACTGACTCGCACTCTTAAATACACCCGAGAGTCTTGATTGGCTTGACGAGCTTAATTACTGAGTATCCGCCCATGCCGCCGAAGTTCAATCGCCTCCGCGCCGTATTTGTATTGGGCAAGATTGACGGATTGACGAGATTCTGGGCATGGGAGCAGCGCAAGGAGACGGAGCGCGACATCAAGTTCGTCGAACTGGCGTTCTCTGCGAAGGGCGGGCGGGACAGTACTGGCGGCTGGACCGTTTGAAGTGTTTCGACGAATTCCTGGAGAGGCGTTTTCCGGAATCGAGAAGGAAGGCGCACTACCTGATGTCGATCCACGGACACCTGCCACCGCAGGCGAGAAAGCAACTGAAGGAAGTGGGCTGGGCGAAGGGAATCGAGTTTGTGAAGCTGGCGAGGCGGGACGGGAAGCACTTCGATTGTGCAACCTGGTTGCACAAAGCCCGTCAGATGCCGAAAGAGGAAAGAGGACTTCAAGAAGGAGGTCGAGAGGTCGAGAGGGACTGACGGGGCGGGAAACGGACCCATGGGAAATTATCTACTTCAAACTGTACCAGAGCCAGATGCCGGTGATTGAGAAGGCGATCGAAACGGAGGATCTAATGCTGGGAAGCGATCCGATCCCGAAGTTACAGTCTGGAGATGATCTGTGCTGACTTTCAGGTCGGGGCCAACTTGGACGACGGAGATCCGGAGACGCTACTGTTCTCGATGACGAGATTCTTCAAGTTTCTGCCCGGGGAGCAACGGCAGGCGTTTCTCGAAGGCTTGAGCGAGAAGGTCTCATGAGCTCGATTAACCCAAGGCTCCCGCGCTTTCGGCGGGATCCGATTTCGTGCGCGACTCTGCGGCAGGAGGTCCGGCGTCGCGACGGTTGGCGGTGTCAATCGTGCGGCACGATGTCAAACCTAGAAGTGCATCACAAACAGTTCCGCAGTCACTCCGGCCACGATTTCAGAAGAAAACCTGATTACACGGTGTGTCTCTTGCCATGAAGACATGCATTCCCCGAGGTGGGACAGCCAGGTCTGACTGCCGATCCCGCGGGTTCCATTGCGCAGCATCAGAGATCTTTACGGAAGTTTTGACGTTGGGAAGCATACCTACTATATTCTTCTAACGAGTTCTGATCTCCCGACTGTGCCGAATGCCTCGTGTTGGCTTCACCTTCATAAAATTAAACTCTCAGCGATCGCCCAGGCGACCGATCCAAAAAAGGCACAGCTGGAGCTTGCCAGAGGGAAGGGAAAGGGCTGTCGTATCTGAGGTAGAATGCTTCGACGGGTCGGTTTTGGAATGGAGCGCGGCGAAGCCCGCACTGGAGGTTGTGTGGAAGGGGCGGAGATGGCTTATTTTCCCGACAACGCCAAACTGGCGGGCGCGGTCCCCCTTCAGTTCGGAGATAGCCTTATTGCTGGTACCGGCCACTGGTATGCTTTGCACGTTCGATCGCGTCATGAAAAGGTTGTCGAAAACAGCCTGAAAGGCAAGGGGTACGCAGTTTTTTGCCCCTTTTATCGGACGAGGCGAAAGAGGGTAGACCGGACCGCCGAAATCGATGTGGCGCTATTTCCTGGGTACGTCTTTTGCCACTTTGACTCGAACTACCGGCTGCCGATTCTAATGACTCCAGGCATTGTAGGAGTTGTTGGGCCGGGGAAGAAGCCAGAGCCAGTGGACGACGCTGAGATCGCCTCCATCCGGGCTATTGCGATGTCCGGACGTCCTGTTCAGCCGTGGCCTTTCTTGAGATCAGGGCAGCGGATCAGGCTGCATTCCGGTCCGCTGATGGGTGCTGAAGGGATTTTCCTGCGGGTGAAGGATGAGTGCCATCTGGTCGTTTCTGTCACTTTGCTCCAGCGCGCCATCTCGGTGGTCATCGAAAAAGATGCTGTTGTGCCTTTGTTTTCAGGCAAGATTTAAGACGACCCGTTGTAAGCTAAGACTCTGGCGTGATCTTTCGCCCAACTTGGGACTGTGCGCCACAGGGCGGTAGCTTGTCCGCGCGGCATGGCTCTTGCACTCCTCGTGCTCGTTCCAACCCTGGACCGCTCTATGCCCGCTTGCAATAGGGAGGTTCTGACACTTTCGGACTTGTGCGCTCCGATCCTGGCAATTTCAATGGCGTCGTCACGGAATCTACCTTGATCGAGTCCCTGCAGGTATCCGCTTGAAGAGTAAGAGCCTCCCGTCTGCGGAAATTGAAACTACAACGAAGGTAATCGCATGCGCATGGGAATGAAGTTGCGTCACCTATTCACGCGTAAGGATCTCGCGACGCTTATCTTCCTCACGTTTTTGATGGTATTCAGCGGGTCGCTTGAAGTATTCGGCATTGGAATGCTGTTCCCTTATGTCTCGATTTTGCAAGATCCCTCCACCATTTCGCATATGCGCTATGTCAGCGCAATCTACAGGGGGTTGGGCTTCGAATCGCAGCGCAGTTTCTTGATCGTGATGAGCGTGTTCTTGCTGCTGACATTTTGTGTGAAGGGCCTTTTAGCTCTTTGGGTCACGAATCTTCAATCGAGGTTTGCTCGATTGAAACTCGCGGACCTGGGGCGCACGCTGCTTTCTCGGTATCTTCATCGATCCTATGTATTCTTCCTTTCGGCAAATACGTCAACGCTCATTGGAAATCTCACTACTTCGCTCTCCCAGCTTTGCGTGGGAGTCTTCCAATCGGCGCTTTCGCTGGCCTCCGAAGTGATTGTAGCGGTCGGTCTCGTTGCATTCCTCATTTTTCTGAATCCCGTCTTTTCATTGTCTGCCTTGCTGTTCATAGGCGGGCTCTCCATCTTGCTTAAGCGGGTGATCAGGGGGCGGATCTCTCGTCACGCAAATGCGAATGAGTTGCACTGGAAGGCGATGATTCGCACCGTAAACGAATCACTAAGCTCCGCGAAAGAGGTAAAGGTTCTCGGATGCCAACAATATTTCGTTGATACATATTCTACGGAAGTGGAGCAGTATAGCCGGGCTCAGCAACACTACAATGTTCTCGCGCAATTTCCGCGCGTGGCCTTGGAAACAGGAGCCGTGGGCGGAATGGTAATATTCGCGTTGTTCGCCATGCTGGGCGGCACCTTCGGGCCGAATCTGTTTGCGGTTCTTGCTGTGTTTTCGATCGCGACGGTTCGCATCGTGCCGAGTGCTACAAGAATACTGCAGGCATGGAACACAATAAGCTTTTATCGTCCGTCGATGGATGTCATTGCGGCCGGACTGTCCGAAGCAAATGTAGGGGACGCCGGTGCGGGAGTCAAGAAATCTATCCTTATTTCTAGTTTGCATCTTCGAGAATCCCTCTCCGTTTCCATCAAGTCTTTCGCATATCCAACGAATCCACATTTCACTCTGGCCGACATCGATCTGACGATCCTGAGGGGACAGACTGTAGGGCTAATTGGGCAGTCCGGCTCTGGGAAGACTACGCTTGTTGATCTTATTCTTGGCCTCTTCCCTGAGTTTGATGGCAGCATCACGGTTGATGGTCACGACATTCGGGAGAATCTTGGCGTTTGGCGCAGGCAAATCGGGTACATCCCCCAGAGTATTTACCTGCGGGACGATACGAT
>Ga0207070_1089_pt1 | contig 22120 bp, 18 predicted proteins | sample Alteio_BWMinHeat_92_FD_153591 | JGI IMG/M metagenome (GOLD analysis project Ga0207070, IMG submission 153591) | Enriched cells from forest soil in Barre Woods Harvard Forest LTER site, Petersham, Massachusetts, United States -... | ecosystem: Environmental > Terrestrial > Soil > Temperate forest >...
ATATTCCTCGCGCTGGGGTGGACTGCCCCGGCATTTGGCGCGCTGGTGTTGACTATCGGCGGAGTCGTTTGCATCGCTTCCGCGAACGCCGGGGATACCTCCCAGGACCTGAAAACCGGGTTCCTTCTCGGGGCTACTCCCAAGGCTCAACAGATTGCTCTTCTGATTGGCGTCACGATCTCCACGTTTGCCGTTGGATACACGCTGACGGGAATGAACAAGGGCCTGGAGGAGTTTCGCCCCCTGACCAAGCAGGTGGATATCAACCATCTGCCCCCCGGAGTCACGGTAGAGGAAACCAACGGACGAAAGAACTTTGACCGCGATCGGTTCAGCTATCGCGATGCAAAGGGGCAAACCGTGACCTTGAATGGCGGTGGGTTTTACGTTTTGAATGCAATCAATTCGTCCGACATTGCCAGCGGAAAGTATCTCTACAATCCCACAACGGGACAGATTGAAGTGCAATGGATCCAGGGTATCGGCAGCGAAAAGGCCCCTGCTCCGCAAGCGCAGTTGATGTCCACGGTCATCAACGGCATTCTTACGCGGAAGCTGCCTTGGGGGCTGGTAATGCTGGGAGTGTTTCTGGTAATCGTCGTGGAATTGCTGGGCATCCGATCGTTGGCTTTTGCCGTGGGCGCTTACATTTCCATTGGCACAGCTCTCGCCATCTTCGCTGGCGGTGTGGTGCGCTGGCTGGTTGAGTCCGCCGCCAAGCGCGCGGGCGAAACGCCGGCCGAGACCGAGGTCAGTCCGGGATCGTTATTTGCCAGCGGACTGATTGCTGCTGGTGGAATTATGGGACTGGCGGGTATTGGCGTGAAGCTCGTCGCCGGAGCAGATAAACCCAACCCTCTGGACATCAGCTCCCGTCTGCCTGCGATGGGTCTCGGCCCCGCCGCCATGGACATCGTGGCCGTCGTCACGTTCCTACTGCTTGCTGCGTCACTCTACTACTTCGCCCGCAAGCCGCTGGAAGGACCGGCAAAGCCTGGCACGAAGTAGCCTCTCTCGGTAGGCAATCGGCAATCGGCAATCGGCTGTCGGCGTTCGGCCAGAATGTCTTGCTGGTTGGATGCCGGGATGTCCTCATGACACAAGCCCCGGAAGCAGCCCCAGGGCAAAAAATTTTGAATCCTCCACGTTTCCCAAAATGGAACTCTTGAGTTGAATTCAGGACTGAAGGGCTGTTTGGCTCGACCGGATGCGCAGAAACTGGTGATCGCGAGTTGCCGGAAGCACATCCCGCTCGGCCTTTCGCGCAAAAACGCAGTAAATTCGCTGCAAATCTCAATTTTTTCCCGAATAATCACAGAAAAACCGCGAAAAATGCGCTTTTTCGCTTGACACGGAGCGAGCCCTCATCGCATGGTATCTTTCTGGATGTTGCAAAAACCCGCATGAATACAGGCGATAATGCTGTTTTTTCCGGGAGAGCATGAGCTAGAATAGACGCTCGATTCGCAATTAAATTCCATTCCACACCCCTAAGGAGGATTCATGCCATCAGGTATGACCAAGACAGCCCTCGTCCGCAGCATGGCCGAGAAACTCGAAGTGAACAACAAACAGGCGGCAGCATTTCTTGAGCATCTCGCTGAGACCGCTGTGAAGGAAACCAAGAAGAACGGCGTGTTCGTAATCCCTGGCCTCGGCCGACTGGTAAAGGCCGAGCGCAAAGCCCGCATGGGCCGCAACCCGCAGACCGGCGAGCCGATCAAGATCAAGGCCAAGACCGTGGTGAAGTTCCGCGTCGCCAAGGCCGCGAAGGACGCAATCGCTCCCAAAAAGGGCTAGTCCGAATCAGCAATCTAGCAGAGGGCCGGCGGAACCGCCGGCCTTTGGCTTGTAAGGACATTTGACGTAGAGCCGTCCGCCCCCGGCCGGGTGTTTCGGTGCTGTCTGAACACGGTTTTTAAGACGGCACGGGTGCTTCATTCTATTTCAACGCACATTCCGGCCGGACAAAGCTGATTGTCTCTTAACTACAGCTCCTTGGGTTGAGATCGAACACCCGCCCGGGGCCGGCCGGTTCCACGTCTTCTTCACTCAAGTATGATGGAAGTTTGTAGGGATCCCTCTCTCCGCGCGTGTCCGCGGCGGCGGACATACGCTCCGTTCGGAATGACAGAAGCAGGCAATGGACCGTCAGTACATCCGAAATTTCGCCATTATCGCGCACATCGATCACGGGAAATCCACGCTCTCCGATCGTCTGCTCGAACTTACCGGTTCGCTTACGGCTCGTGAAATGCATGAGCAGGTGCTCGACGCCATGGATCTGGAGCGCGAGCGCGGCATCACCATCAAAGCCCATACCGTTCGTATGAGGTACACCGCCAAAGATGGCCAGGAATACCAACTGAACCTGATCGACACTCCCGGACACGTGGACTTCTCCTATGAAGTTTCGCGTTCACTGGCTTCGTGCGAGGGTGCGCTGCTCATCGTCGATGCCTCGCAGGGAGTCGAGGCGCAGACGCTGGCCAACGCTTATCTGGCAATTCATAACGGACTCGAGATCATTCCGGTGATCAACAAGATTGACCTGCCCAGCGCCGATATTCCGCGGACAAAGGAAATGATCGAGCACGCCGTGGGTCTCGATGCCTCCAACGCGCTGCTGGTGAGCGCCAAGACCGGAGAAGGTGTTCCCGAGGTTCTGGAGGCGATTGTCAAGCGGCTGCCTGCGCCCAAGAGTCCCGCTGATGCTCCCTTGCAGGCGCTGATCTTCGATTCGTGGTTCGACCCTTACCGGGGCGTGATCGTGCTTGCACGTATCGTTGCCGGCACGCTGCGCAAGGGCATGAAGATCCGTCTTTGGTCGAACGGAGAGGTCTTCGACGTCGAGCAACTTGGCGTGCTCACGCCCAAGCCGGTCGAAATCGATCAGCTCGAGGCAGGAGAAGTCGGTTTCCTGATGGCCAACATTAAGAACGTTGCCCATGCAAAGATCGGCGACACCATTACCGACGAGGCCCGCCCTGCAATCGAGCCTTTGCCCGGATTCGAAGAACTCAAGCCGATGGTGTTTGCCGGCCTCTACACGGTCGATGCGCACGAGCACACGCTTCTGCGCGAAGCTCTGGAAAAGCTTCGGTTGAACGATGCATCGTTTTTCTTCGAGCCGGAGAGCTCTGCCGCGCTTGGCTTTGGGTTCCGCTGTGGCTTCCTGGGATTGCTGCACATGGAAATCATCCAGGAACGGCTGGAGCGCGAGTTCAATCTGAATCTCATCACCACTGCTCCGGGCGTGCGCTATCGCATTACTAAGACCGACGGAACTGTGGTCGAAGTCGATAATCCCTCGAAATGGATTTCCCAAAGCGAAATCGCCAAGATCGAGGAGCCGGTGATTACGGCGATGATCATGACTAACGAGGAGTATGTTGGCGGCATCCTGAAGCTGGTGGAAGAAAAACGAGGAAAGCAAAAAAACTTCGAATACGTGAGCGCCAATCGCGTGATGCTTACTTACGAGCTGCCGCTGAACGAGATCGTTTTGGATTTCTACGACCGGCTGAAGTCGGTCTCACGCGGGTATGCGTCCCTCGACTATCATCTTTCGGGCACGTGGGAGTCGCCGATGGTAAAGCTCGACATCCTGGTCTCGGGAGATCCCGTCGATGCGCTTTCGATCATCGTGCATCGTGAGAATGCCTACGAACGCGGCCGCGCCCTTGCCGCCAAGATGAGAGAACTGATCCCACGGCAAATGTTCGAGGTAGCCATTCAGGCAGCAATCGGAGGCAAGGTCATTGCCCGCGAAACCGTTGCGGCCATGCGTAAAAACGTTCTTGCCAAGTGCTACGGTGGCGACATTACGCGCAAGCGCAAGCTCCTGGAGAAGCAGAAGGAAGGCAAGAAGCGTATGAAACGCATCGGTCGCGTCGATATTCCTCAGGAAGCATTTCTGGCCGTCTTGAAGGTGGGAGAGTAGGGAAGAGAAGCGTTTCAACAGAAGCGATTCAACTGCCTTTTCGGGAAATGGGGAGAGTAGAAGACTAGAGAATGGCGCCGGGCGACTAATGAAGCTGATTTCCGCATTTCTGCCGAGCACTTTGCTTCTGTTTGTTGCGACGTTGCCGTCATTTAGCCAAACCAGCAACAATACTTCTTCTTTAAGCTGCTGGGAGACGCGCCGGGGCGGCACCTTTCAAACGCGCCATGCCAAGACTCCGGTTTCCAAATCGAATAATGGCTCTGCCTACGCAGAAGTAACGGCGGAGGCCTCCACCGACGCGGGGCAGTCCCAGTTCTGCAAGAACAAAGCTCAGATCTTTTATTCCCAGGATGGGAACAACTACAAGATGGTATATGAGAAGCCCGGTCTAGACGACCAGGGAGTGGGCATGCGCCTGTTCGGCTGGTCGCACAGCGGAACGCAGCTTTTAATAGAACTTCTAGTGTGGGGATATGATCGGGACAATGAAGTCGTCAAGTCCGGATTGATGTTCGAAGCGCAGACCGTGCAGGTGACGGAGCTTCCATTAGATGACGCCTTTCAGCGTCTTTTCGGCAAGGACTGTGAGTTGGATTTTTCGTTAGTCGGCTGGGACGCGGACGACAGCGTCCTGATTCGTGTGAGCAAGACTCCACCTACGACGCGTTACCAACAGACTTTCTGCGTCGAGAAGCCTGGTGTGTACGCCTTTAACCAGCGAACCCGAACGGTCTCTGCAACTAAGGGTTCAGCCGCGGAAGCGTCTCACAATTAGGCCTCTGCCCTACTTGATAGTAGCGTTGCTTTCAGGCCGAACCGAGTGTCACTCCGTTGTACGGTTTGCTGAAAAACGATCTGGGAAGCTGAAAAACAATCTGGGAAAAGGTTTAGGGAAGGGCATCGGCTTCACCCGTGCCGTTAAATGCGGCAGAATGAATTCGGCTTTAGCCGCTGAGGTAAGTTGTTTGTTTCACGAGGAACGCGGGAACCTCGGGCTGCTAAAGCGCGAGAAAAAAGAATGCGCTTAGACGGCCCGACTGGAAGAGGCTGCGGATAAACTCTTTGTGGAAATTGAATGGAAGCGAAACTTGCTCATTTAAGAGGTCACCGCACGGTAAGGTCCGGGATTCCCTGCTATTTCGCTGCCAGTGGTATTCGGACTCGAGGGAAAGTGCTTGCAACTCTAATCTGGCCGGAGCGTTAGCGCGAAATTCCCTGGAATCCCTGACAGGTTCCCTGAGTGCGGAGCTAATTTCGCTGATTTTGGGCACAATTTGAGGTTTTCGGGCTTCATGCGCGAAAAATTCGCTGCAAAATTCGCTGAAGCAGGGAATTTGAGGCTGCACGGCGTTTCACAATCTCCCACGTCGTCACTACGCGCAGCGACCTTGGCATCGATCGTTTTCCACAGCATTTTTCCGCAGGCTACGGAAGTCGTGCCCTTCCCCAACCAGTTTCCACGGCGCCTTTCCTCAGCCTGTGTAACGGCAATTCTCTCAGCATTCATCTATATTCTGCTAACGGAGTATCGAATTCTAAGCGTTCGTGCTGAAGCGCTCTCCGGATGCGTCCCCAATGGACCCACTTCTGATTGTCATTCTTGGACCGACTGGCAGCGGCAAAACTGCGCTTTCGCTCACACTTGCCGAACAATTTGCCGGCGAGATTGTGAGCTGCGACTCGATCGCGGTCTATCGTGAGTTTGAGATCGGGACGGCTAAGCCAGGCAGAGAAGAGCGGCGGCGAATTCGCCATCACATGATTGACGTTGCTGGTCCGCCGGAGGAGTTCACCGCCGGCGACTATGCGCGCGTGGCGCGAAAGGCAATCGCCGAGATCAGCGGGCGCGGATGTTTGCCGATTGTCGCCGGTGGAACTGGTTTATACCTGCGCGCGTTGATCGACGGACTCTTCGAAGGCCCCTCTCGTTCGGAGCAGCTTCGCATTCGCTTGCGGCGCCGGGCGGACCAGAGGACCATCGAGCACCTGCATCGCGTGCTGTCGCGCCTGGACCCGGAGGCTGCGGCGAAGATCCATCCCAACGACACACCCAAACTGATTCGCGCCATCGAGGTTTGCCTGCTTGCAGGAGAACGGCTGACGGTGATGTGGGACAAAGGGCGCGACGCGCTTACCGGCTTTCGCCTTCTGCGTATCGGACTAGAACCTGAGCGCGACGCGCTTTACTCGCGGCTGAATGCGCGCTGCGAGGCTATGTTCGACGGCGGCCTGATTGAAGAGACTCGTCATCTGCTCGTGGCGTATCAATCTCCGGAAGCGGCGCAGGCTGGAGATCCGCGTCCGGTGGCGCGGCCTTTGGGATCACTCGGTTATCGTCAAGCGGCCCAGTGTCTTCGCGGAGAAATGACTGCTCGGCTTGCGCTTCTGGCAGCGCAACAAACTCATCGCAATTATGCCAAGCGGCAACTCACCTGGTTCCGGCGCGAACCGGACGTGAAATGGTTCCACTCATTCGGCGACGATCCTGAAGTGCAAAAGCAAATAGCCGAGGTGGTGGCGCAAGAGCTTGGAGCGGCCAAAAAAGAAGAAATGCACAACCAACCATTCACCGATGCATTTAGAGGAACCATCTAAAGAATAACGACGGCCTTTAGAATGAACTGTGGCCTCTGTTGCGTCGATTAAAGGACCTCGCGGCCCGCGAGGAAAAACAGCAATCCAAATCATTCAATCGCCGGTCTTGAGCGATCTTGCTGGGCTTGCGCACGGATTCAGCACGCGTTTGGGCGGCTACTCTGAGGCTTACGGCGGCAGGCAGCTCAATCTTGGTTTCACCACTTCTGACCAGCGACAAATCGTCGAACGCAATCGGCGAGTATTCTTCAGCGAACTTATAGGACGCGAGGGTTCGTTGCCGCCGGTGATCGGGCTGCGGCAGATTCATTCCGGGCTGGTGCATATCCTGAAGCGCAAGGACCGGCTGACAAAAACTCTGCTGAACGGCGATGGAATTATCACCAGCCACAAAGATGTGCTGCTGGTCATTCAGGTGGCGGACTGCGGCCCTGTTCTAGTAGCGGACGTTCAGCGCGGAGCTGTGGGAGCGTTCCATGCCGGATGGCGGGGCACTGCCAAACGCATTGTGGAGCGCGGCGTAGGCTCCATGCGGGCGGTTTTCGGATGCGCTGCCGAGGATCTGTACGCTGCGATCGGTCCATGCATTCATGCCTGCTGCTACGCCGTTGGCGAAGAGGTGATAGACGATTTCCGCTCACAATTCCATTATGCGGACGAATTACTCTCTGATGTCTATGATCGCGACCCAGTTAAAGAGAAGTATCCAATGCTCTTTTTAACCGCGCGGGCGCCGGGACATAGCAACATCGGTCCGCAAATCCATCTGGACTTGGCGGAGGCCAACCGGCGACAGTTGCTGGACGCCGGTGTACCTGAAGATCACATCTGGTCGGCAGAGGAGTGTACGTCGTGTCGCACGGACCTGCTATTTTCCCACAGGGCCGAGGCCGGATACACCGGCAGAATGATGGGCGCGGTCGGCATCTTCAGCCCAAAATAAATCGTTAGAAAACTTATGAGACCTGCCGCCAGCCGCGATCGTTTTCATCCGGCTTCATCTCGGTCACGGTTTGTTGGGGAAGTATTTCTCTTAGTGTCCAGTCGATTCTCTCGACCGCCGAACTCGTAACTCGAATCAACTCTCATTCTCGCTTAATTCCACTGAATACAGAACGGCAGAGAGGGCGTTACGAACATGATGATTTACTTCCGAAATGACGCGGAGCCGGGCAATCATCGAGCGCTGACTCTTGTTGTAGTACGTCAGGGCAATCAGGGTCAGGAGCCCGGCCACGCTGCCGGCGAGCGCATCTGAATACAGGAAGTCTCCTCGATCTCCCAGCAGGAGCCAATCCAGTAGAAACCCGCCGACACCCACCACCAGCGCAGTCGCGAATGATCGCTAGAGCAACTTGTACTTTGTTGAAAGTACGGGCAAAGGGGGGATGCCGCAGGCCGGTAACCATGATAGTCACATTCTATGAGAGTTTCATTCGGCTGTTTCCGTCGCTGCAGGGCTTCGATATGCCGAGGAGACTCTTAGCCAGCTGTTGGTTCTGGCGTCGAAGTGTGCGCAACTCCAACCGATGAACCTGTCGCATGATTGACTAAATCTTTCAGTTCCTTGCTGGGCTTAAAGAAGGGAATCTTTTTGGCCGGAACATCTACGCGATCGCCAGTCTTGGGATTGCGCCCGACGCGAGAGTTGCGCTGGCGGGTGCGAAAGCTGCCAAATCCGCGGATTTCGATCTTGTCCCCCGCGCGCAGCGAATGCACGATACTGTCGAAGATGGTTTCCACAATCACTTCGCTGTCGCGGCGGGTGACGTCGGTTATTCGCGCAACTTCTTCGATCAGGTCAGCCTTCGTCATAAGTTGTACATTCCACCTGAGATGCGGCATTCCGTCAAGTACTAACGCTGACCCATGAATGGCGCGCGCCTCAGGTTGGCTAACGCCACAGATAGAAGAAACCGGGATTATTGCTTTGCAACATGCGCGCCTGCGCTGGAAGCAACTGCGTAACATCGCCGAACAGAATGTCGAACAGGGTCTTCTTCTTTTCTTCGGGATGAACCAGTGACGGTTCGCCATGGATGCCAACAGCCTTCGCGGTCTCGTCCACAGCGTTTTGGAAGCCGCCAATCTGATCGATAAGCTTGAGCCCGAGCGCCTGTTCGCCTGTCCAGACTCGTCCGCTGGCCATACTCTTCACGTTATCGACCTGCAGCTTGCGGCCATCGGCAACATCGCGAATGAATTGTGCATACATCTCATTCACCAGGCTTTGTAAGTAGTCGCGCTCGGCCGGAGTCATCTCACGCGCCGGATCGCCGGCGTCTTTGAGCTCTCCGGCAGTAAATATCACTTCCTTGAGTTTGGCCCAACGCAGCAGGTCGCCGTAATTCACCCATTCAGCAATGACGCCGATGCTGCCAACGATGCTTGCGCGATTGGCGTAGATTTTGCTCGAACCCGATGCGATGTAGTAGGCGCCGCTGGCTCCAACGGTCTCGATCGAGGCTACGATCAGCTTCTTCTTCTGGTCGCGGATCCGTTTTACTGCGTCAAACATCTCCTGCGAAGCGGCTGCGCCCCCTCCGGGCGAGTTGATGCGCAGGACAATGGCCTTGATGGAGGAGTCATCGCCATACTTTTTCATTTGATCGACAAAGGGTTTGGCCTCGAGAATCACGCCTTCGACGTCCACGACTGCGATCTTGTCGCCCCCGATATCGAAATCCGAACCGTCGCGCACGCTGAAGTAAAGCAAAGAAAAAATAATCAAGGTAAAGACAAAAAAGGCGCCTCCCCCAATCAATATCCATAAGAGGGTGCGCGGACGTGCGCTCTCAACCATAGGGAGAGTCTAGCACCGGTAATCTTGTCAATGGCCGGGGCTGGCCTTTGCGCGCTCGGCTACAATCACGCTCTATGCCAGCGCGAGTTACAGGGTTGATCCCGATGGCTCACGTCGCCGATGTGCAGCGCACGATCGACTTCTATGGGCTACTTGGAATGGAGATCGTGAATACCTTCACGCCATCATCAGGGAAGCTGGCATGGGCACACCTGAAATCTGCGGATGCGGATCTGATGGTGACTCGCGCCAACCTGGCCGTCGTGGCCGAGCAGCAGGCCGTTCTCTTCTACCTTTATGCCGACGATCTAGCGTCTCTCCGCGAGGACTTGCTGTCCAAAGCCATATCTGCGTCGGAGATCTCTTTTCCTTTCTATATGCCTAAGGGCGAAATCCGTGTAGTCGATCCAGACGGATACGTGCTGCTGATCGGTCAAGTGGCATAGCCATCCAGCCTGCTGCTCCCATACGCCAATAAACACCAACCAATGTAATCGAATGTTCATCCCAATAAGCACCCCTCACTCTCGGTGTTCTACCGGCCATGATCCGACATTCGCTCAAATCGAGGTTTCTTCGGCCTCACCATACTGCCCTCCAAGTGCGTGTCGCCCGTTACGTTGCGGCAATGCTGCTGGGGGTCGGAGCACTCTGGGCAGGAAAGTTGCTGGCCAGTTCGGAAACTTCTATCGCGTTACTCTGCACTTTTGCCGTTCTCATCAGCGCACTGCTTGGGGGATACGTCGCAGGCTGGTTTTGTCTCGCAATCACAGGACTTGGGTTCTGGTTTATAGAGCAGCCGATTGGGCTAGGCTTTAGCAGTTCGCAATTGACGGTATGGAGCGCTTATATGGCGCTCGGGACTGTGGTGATCGAGGTGATCCGGCGCATGCAATGGGAGAGCGGAAGGATGGTTGAGCATGATCAGCGCCTGCGACTGGCTGGCCGTGCTGCCCGCATCTGGTTTTGGGAATGGGATCTTCGACACAACATTCTGCGTTGGTCGCGCGAGAACGAATCAAACGATCACAAAACTCAGTTCTACGAGTTCCCGCTGGAGGAATACATAAATCAGCGAGTGCATCCCGAAGATCGGCACCGGATCTTAACGGCTCTATTTGAGGCGGCCGCCCGACATCAGCGTTTCGAGCTCGAGTACCGAATTATCGAAACGGATGGCAGTCTCCATTGGCTCGCGACAAAGGGCAAGATATTCGACCATAACGGATCGAGTGTCATGTTAGGCATGGCCTCGGAGATCACGGCGCAGAAGCAAGCCAACGAGGTCCGCTCTCACTATCGTGCTGTTCTCGGCAGCTTGATCGAAGGCGTCTGTTATGTGAATACGTCGGGAGTCATTCAGTACATCAACACTGCCGCTGAGCACATGCTCGGCTACCCCCCGGAGGAAGTCCACGGCAGGAACTTCCACGAGCTTGTACATCTCGATTGCCGCGCACAGGGGCGCTCCTGCTGTCTTTTGGAGGCTATGCGGGCTGAATCTCCCTGCCGCATTCAGGAAGAGACACTCAAGACGAGATCGGGAGACACTCTCACCGTCGAGTACACTGCGGCGCCTGTCGTCGACGGAGTTACGTTGGGTGCAGTGATCACTTTTCGCGACATCTCTGAGCGCAAGCGAGTGGAGGCAGCCCTGCGGTCCAGTGAAAAAATGGCCGCCACAGGACGCATGGCCGCGACAATTTCTCATGAGCTGCGGAATCCCCTGGATTCGGTGATGCAGCTTCTTTATCTGGTTAGACAGAGTCCCAGGCTGAATGAAACCGACCAGCAACAGCTTGAGCTCATGGAGCAGGAATTGCGCCGCATGGCCGAAGTCGCCCAGCAGACGCTGGCTATGCATCGCCAATCGGCTTCCATGGTGCCTGTAAACCTCGCCAAGTTAATTGACGGAGTCCTGCTCCTGTATGGAAAAAAAATCCGCGCACAAAAGATCCAAATCAACCGACGCTATGACTCGCAGGTCGAAATCCCCGGATTTCCCGCGGAGCTTCGCCAGGTCTTTACCAATCTCATTGTGAACGCCGTGGAAGCCATGCCTCAATCAGGAAAGCTGCGTGTACACGTCCGCGGCTATCGCGAACCTGCGGGCCGGCGGCGTGAAGGAGTTCTGGTCTCGTTTCTCGATAGCGGAAGCGGCATTCCTAAAGAGGTGCGCGGGCGCTTGTTCCAGCCTTTTTTTAGTACCAAAGGGGAGAAGGGAAGTGGAGTCGGCCTGTGGGTGAGTCGCGAGATTGTGCAGCGTCATCAGGGACAGATCCGTGTGCACAGTGATGACCGTGCGGGCCGGAGTTATACCTGTTTTTCCGTGTTTTTGCCGCGAAAACAGCCACGTCCTCTGGCGCAGGGGCCTGCAAATCAGCAGCAAGGCGCCCTTCAGGGCGCGGAGTCACCGAAGGTAGAGGCGGCCTAGTGCCCGAACTCCATCGTGAGATCCTCGAATTGCCTTGACTCGGAACGAGCATAGCGTCATCCTGATAATGTCCCCTCGCGAGGTTTACCTCCATGGCATCATCCGCAACCAAGAGCGAGCAGAGAACCAGCCGCCGTTTTGCGCTGAAACTTCCGGTGTCTATCCGCTGCGAAGATGGGAGACTAAAAGAGGTTCCGGCGGAAACCAGAGATCTGAGTGCCCAGGGAGTGTTTTTCTACGCAGGTTCGGTGGTTTCTGAGGGTTCCAAAGTAGAATTTACACTGACATTGCCGCCCGAGATCACGCTCACTGAGAGCATCAGGGTGCGTTGCCGTGGCCGCGTAGTTCGCATCGACCATGAGCACCCAAAAACCGGCATCGCTGCGATAATCGAGCAGTATGATTTTGTGCCGGATAGCACCGACGCTTAGATTTTTGTCCTCAGAAATCCATTACCCTCCCAAAACGAAGACCCTGCGGCATCTGCCCAGGGTCTTCTTTTTATGCGCAGGACTATTGATGTTCTGTCGAGCCGCAGGGCCGCAGAGCATCGGTGACGTCTATGCCTCCGATGCGGCAGTGAAAGGAGATGTGCGCCAAACCGCCGGAGGGCTCGAGGTGAGCAACGGGTCGGTGATTACAGCCGGCGAGCATTCCGCGACGTTACGCCTGTCGCGTGGAGGACAAGTGCGCATATGCCCGGGCACGAACCTGACCATCAATCGCTCGCCCAACGGGCAAGAACTTATGTTTGCCATGAGCGCGGGGTCTCTGGAAGGTGATTACACGCTTTCCGCGACTGCGGACGCAGTACTCACGCCCGATTTTCGCATTCTGATTTCCGGGCCGGCCAAAGTGGACATCTCGGTCACGGCAGGCGGCAACGGGGACGCTTGCGTAAAGTCACGAGGTGATGATTCCTACATTGTCATTTCGGAACTCATGGGCAACGACTTCTACCGGTTGCACGCCAACGAACAAGCCTTTTTTCGCGCCGGCCATGTGAAGGATCCGGAAATCAATGGAACCGCAAGCTGCGGATGTCCAGCACCTCCTCCTCTGCAGCGAGCTGAAACTACGCCTCCGGCTCCCTCACCAACTCCGTCGCCCCCCACGCCCGAGCAGAAGACTGCCGCCCTTGCTGCTGTCCAAAATGAACCCGCGGTCGCCGCCGCCGCAAATGCCTCGGCTGCGCTGCCGCCGCAATCGCAAGGAAAAGTCCAAGTCGAAATCGATGCTCCTATGATCTTCACCGGCACCGGAGCGCAACCGGACGTGACCGCCACGCTCGCACGGGTTCACATTGAGCACCTGCCTTGGCCAGACACACCGGTGGTCGCTCCGCAGCCCCCGGTGCGAGTCGCTAAAACTAAGCCCCAGAACGGGGAAACAGAAAAGAAGGGGTTCTTCCACAGACTAGTGAAAGTTCTGTTTGGATGAAGCAGCATCAGTATTCGCGTTGAATGCCCTCCTCACTAAAGGGATGGTTCCGAATTTCAAGCTCTCGCCGGCCCATTTCACCTACCGATAAAGCTCTCTAGTGGTTGACGTATATTTCCTTGCACGCATGTTAAACGTGCGCCCAAGCGTGAGCGACTATCTCTCAACCAAGCCCAGCGAGCTGTGCGCTGTTTACATCGATATGGGCACAACCAATACGCGCGCATGGCTCATGCGCGGCGATTGCCTGGCAGCTTCGGCCAAGCGAGCAATGGGAGTGAGAGATACAGCGAAGGCCGGTTCTTCCATCCCGGCACATGAAGCTTTGCGGGAACTCATTGCAGACCTCAGAGCAAAAGCTCAGCACAGCGATAATCCGTGCACTCCGGTCTGCGTTGTTGGCTCAGGCATGATCGGTTCGTCGCTCGGACTGATGGAGGTCGCGCATTTGCATGCTCCAGTGGGAATCGAGGAGCTTTCGGAGGCTTCACGGTGGAGACATTTTCCAGAAGTGACCGATCTCCCTGTTCTTCTGGTACCCGGCGTACGCTCCGGACTTCCGGGTGATTCTCCACAAGCAGTTCACGAAATCGACGTTATGCGCGGAGAGGAGACTCTCTGTGCCGGACTCGTCGCCAGTGGGATGGTGACAGGACCTGCAGTGGTGCTGAATCTCGGATCTCATTGGAAGGCGATTGCGTTGGACCAGAATGGAAGAATTCGTTCCAGCGTCACTTCACTCTCGGGCGAGCTGATTCATGCGGTCCAGCTTCAAACAATATTGTCCAGCTCCGTATCCCCGGAACGACCGCAGCATCACAGCGCAGATTGGGTCGAAGCCGGTATGCGCGAACAACGTCGGTCAGGGTTAGGGCGCGCGCTATTCTGCGTGCGTCTTCTTGATCTGGAACGTCAGGGAACGAAAGAAGACCGGCTGGCTTTCATAATCGGCGCCTTTCTCGCTTCCGATCTGGACGCCTTGCTGGCGCGCGATGTATTAAAGACGAATGTTCCCGTCGCACTAGTGGGAACTCCGCCAGTTGCCGAAGCGTGGCGTCTGGCATTGTCCAGAGTCTCGATATTCGCAACCGTGATTCATGCCGAGGGAGCGGAGAGGGGATTGCTGACTGGGCTGCGCAGGATTCTGGTTGCATGCCTGCGTTCCGCTAATCAATCCATTGAGGCCAGGCTGCAATGAGCATCTCGACGCAATCGGGCCTCGCCGGTGAAACGGGAAACCGGATGCCTGTGTCAGAGAGAGCGCGGAGGCGCATTGCCAGGCGCATCCTTCCTTATCTGTTTGTACTTTATGTCATTGCCTACCTCGATCGGGTAAACCTAAGCTATGCCGCTCTGGAGATGACCGGAGCCTTGCACTTCACGCCGGAAGTTTATGGGTTGGGAGCGGGGATTTTCTTCATCGGATATTTTCTCCTGGAGATTCCAGGAACGATTCTGGTGGAGAAATGGAGCGCGCGCCGATGGATGGCTCGCATCATGATTTCCTGGGGTCTCGTCGCCGCTGCTACCGGATTCATTCACACCACAACGCAGTTTTACTGGATACGCTTTCTTCTCGGAGTGGCAGAAGCGGGATTTTTTCCCGGAATGATCGTGTATCTCAGCCATTGGGTGCTGTACGCGGACCGAGCCCGGGCTATGGCGATCTTCATGGCGGCACAACCAGTTTCTAATATCGTGGGTTCTCCCATATCGGGATTCCTGCTGGGCATTCACTGGCTCGGATTGCCCGGGTGGCGCTGGCTCTTCATTCTGGAAGGGATTCCGGCAGTGCTTTTGGGAGTGGCAACGCTGTTCTATCTGACGGACTGGCCGCATCAGGCACGCTGGCTGCTGGAAGACGAAAGGCAGTGGATTGCCTCCGAGTTGCAGCAAGAACACCTTGCCCGCCAAGCCGCGCATTCCCCTACTGCATGGCAGGCGTTGCGTGATCGTAACGTACTCTTGCTTTGCGGGACTCACTTCTGCATTGCCAGCAGCGTCTATGGATTCAACTTCTGGTTGCCCACGCTGTTGAAGAAGCTTTCGGGTTTTCCTAATCTTTGGGTGGCATTGATCTCAGCATTGCCCTTCTGCGTTGGGCTGGCCGCGATGGTGCTGATTGGCTGGTCGTCCGACCGTAATCAGGAACGTCGCCGCCACACTGCCTTCTGCCTGATCCTGGTGAGTGTTGGGCTCGCCCTCAGCATCACTCAGACCGGAGTCATGCTTTCACTGTTGATGTTCTGTATCGCGGCGGCAGGAATGTATGGATACCTGCCCAGCTTCTGGTCGATACCTTCAAGTTTTCTTTCTGGCACAGCCGCGGCAGCGTGCGTTGGTCTAATCAATTCCGTCGGAAACCTGGGTGGATTCGCCGGCCCATTCATGATGGGCTATCTGACCAGGCAGACCAATTCCTCGGTTGCCGGGATGCTTTATCTTTCTTTGTGCGGGTTGATAGGTGCGGTGTTGGTACTGTCGGTTCGGCCGCGGAAGAGGTAAAAGACGCAAGGCTGTAGTCGGCCCAAAATGGGAACTATAAGCAGTGCGAGCTTCGATGTTCCGGAAATCGTCGATGCTGTCGTTTCAGGAATCAGGTTCGTATCAGGGCAGGGCTTTACACCGAAACGAATCGAGGTGGGAGCCGTGCCGTTGAGAGCCGAAGACCCCGCTTTAGCCAGCGGCAGGAGTCTTTCGAGGAATGAAACAGAGGGCTGCAGGGGCTGAAGCCCGAGAGAAGATTGCCGTTACGGCACGGCTAAAGCCGGCTGCACAACAAAACTATCGAGGTGACTGGTGAAATACCGGCAACTTCCGTTTTGGGAGGACATACATTCATGAAACTGCGCAGTGCAGAGTGGTTTGGTTTGCGCAATCGCGAGGGCTTCATTCATCGCAGTTGGATGAAGAACCAGGGTTTGCCCGATCATCTGTTCGATGGCCGCCCGGTGATCGGCATCTGCAATACCTGGTCGGAGCTGACGCCGTGCAATGCGCACTTCCGCCGCATCGCCGATTATGTGAAGCGCGGCGTGTATGAAGCCGGCGGCTTCCCGCTGGAGTTTCCCGTGATGTCGCTGGGCGAGACTTTGATGCGCCCAACCACTATGCTCTTCCGCAACCTAGTCAGCATGGATGTAGAGGAATCGATTCGCGCCAATCCCATCGACGGCGTAGTGCTGCTGGCAGGCTGCGACAAGACAACCCCGGCGCTTCTGATGGGCGCTGCCAGTTGCGATTTGCCGGCTCTCATGATCTCCGGCGGACCGATGCTGAACGGTAAGTTCCGTGGGCGCGACATCGGCTCCGGGACGGACGTCTGGAAGTTCAGCGAGGACGTGCGCTGCGGAGCCATGAGCATGTGCGAATTTCTCGAAGCGGAAGCCTGCATGAGCCGTTCCGCCGGTCACTGCATGACGATGGGAACGGCCTCGACCATGGCATGTGTTGTGGAATCGCTGGGCATGGGACTTCCGATGAACGCAGCCATTCCCGCAGTCGATTCGCGGCGCTATACGCTGGCTCATACCGCCGGCAGGCGCATCGTTGACATGGTCAAAGACGACCTCCGCATGTCAAAAATTCTTACTCGCAAAGCCTTCGAAAATGCGATTCGGGTTGTTGGCGCCATCGGCGGCTCAACCAACGCAGTGATCCACCTTATCGCCATCGCCGGACGTATTGGCGTGGGCCTTACTCTGAATGATTGGGACGTTCTCGGCCGCGATGTGCCCTGTCTTCTGAACCTCATGCCCGCAGGAAAGTATCTGATGGAGGACTTTTTCTATGCGGGCGGGCTGCCGGCCGTGATCCGCGAGTTGGGCGATCTGATCCAGGGCGAAGCGCTCACCGTGAACGGCAAGACCATGGGAGAGAACATCGCCGAAGCTCCCTGCTTCAATCGCGACGTGATCCGGCCGCGGGACAATGCGTTCAAGGCCGACAGCGGAATCGCTGTGTTGCGCGGAAACCTCTGTCCCAATGGCGCTGTGCTTAAACCCTCTGCAGCTACGCCGGCGCTGATGAAGCATAGCGGGCGCGCCGTGGTTTTCGAGAATATCGAGGACTTTCATGGCCGCATCGATAGTCCGGACCTGGACGTGGATGAAAATTCGGTTCTGGTGCTCAAGAACTGTGGTCCTCGCGGATATCCGGGAATGCCCGAAGTGGGAAACATGCCGCTTCCGCCTAAGATTTTGAAGAAGGGCATCACCGATATGGTCCGCATCTCCGACGCCCGCATGAGTGGCACTGCCTACGGCACCGTTGTGCTGCACGTTGCCCCGGAAGCGGCTGCCGGCGGTACTCTCGCAATCGTGGAAAACGGAGATGTGATCGAGCTGGATGTCGCCGCGCGTCGGCTTCATCTCCATGTTCCTGATTCGGAAATCGCGCGCCGCCGCGCTACCTGGAAGCCAGTACCGCCGGTGTTCGAACGCGGCTATTACAAGCTCTACTACGATCATGTAATGCAAGCTGACCGCGGCGCGGACCTGGACTTTCTTCCCGGCAGCAGCGGCGCGGCGGTGCCTCGCGATATCCATTGACCCGGAGAGGGGCGAACACGAAGGGCACGAACTTCGTGCCCTTCGTGTTCGCCCGGTCCTCACGCCTCCGCCGGATGCAGCATAAATGCCAGTGCCGCCGCGACGAGCAGGGCGATACCTAGCAGCCCGAATCCATAAACGAAACCTCCCGATCGTTTCAGGAAATATCCGACGGCTACTGGCCCGAAATAGCCGCCCAGATTTCCGAGCGCATTGATCAGTCCCAAGGCTGTAGCCACTACATTGCGCGGCAGCGTCTCAGTCGGCAGCGCCCAGAACGGGCCGAGCGAAGCATAGACTGCTCCTACCGCAACAGAGAGCAAAGAGAACGACATTAGAGGCGATCGCTGCACGCCCAACGCCGCGAGAAATGCAACGCCTGAAACCACAAAGGTTAAGCTCATGTGCGCGCGCCGTTCACCGGTGCGATCGGAGCTCTTGGCTACCCAGACCATCAGAATGGCCGCCAAGATGTAGGGAATCGTGATCACATTGCCGAGCGCGATATCGCTCAGTTTCTTTCCCTTGCCTAGCGCGGTTGGCAGCCAGAATAGGGATCCATAGCTGCCGAAGTTGCGCAGAAAGTAAATTGCTGTGAGGACCAGCACCTGCGGAGAGAGCAGAGCAGCAATATAGCCAACGCGCTCTTGAGCGCTTCCCTCAGCGGCTTCGCGAGCTAGAGTGCCTTCCAGGTATTCACGCTCCTGAGGCGAGATCCAGCTCGCGTTGCGAGGATAGTCGTCGATCGTGACCAGCCAAATGATCAGCCAGAGAAAAGGCAAGGCTCCTTCGACAATCAATAGCACCCGCCAGTTCCAATGCGTGAGCAGCCAGCCGGAGAGCGGCGATGAGATGACGACGGAGAGCGGGAGGCACAGCATCCAATAGGCATTGGCGCGGGCGCGCTCGGCGCGAGGAAACCAATGTGCCACCAGCACCAACACTGCAGGCCAGACGCCACCTTCCGCAAGTCCCAACACCAGGCGCATCATCCAGAACTGACGTGCAGTGTGCACAAATCCAGTCGCAACCGAACAAAAGCCCCAGGCGATCAGTAAAATCGCCACCACGCGCTTTGCGCTCCAGTGTTGCGCCAGATGGCCCGCTGGCATCTGCAGCAATAGGTATCCCCAAAAGAAAATGCCGAGGGCGTCGCCGGCCTGTCGCGGATCCATGTGAAGTTCGGCGCTCATCGCCGGCAGCGCCATCGAGACATTTGTGCGGTCGATGTACGCGATGGTGTACATCACGAATGAGACAGTAAGAATGCGCAACCAACGCTGTTCAGTCATTGGGCTTGTCGTTTATGAAATCTGGGACCTAAAGGCGTGTGCGGCATTCAAAGGTTAGAGCATTTCTAAATCGCTGGATTCGATTGAAGCTGTCGTCCTGAGCGGAGGAGCGTTCCCGCGCGTTTTCTCCAGCGCGGGAGACCGGAGTCGAAGGACCTTGTGTTTGCTTTTTCGCTCAGGCTGCATCGTCACTGATGTCGAACTGGTATTCTCTGCATTACCCGTTTTAATCCCATGTTCTGCTGAATAAAACATGCATTCACATTGGCTCGAACATTATCAATTCAGGCGCCGCTTGTCACTCAATGCATGCCCGAACGGAGGTGAATAATGTCGCGACTCTCGCGAGCGGTGAAAGAGAGCGGCGCTCCCATGCTGGGCATCGCGGCGTACTTCTACGATCCGATCTTCGTCGAGATCGTCGCCAAGCTTGGCTTCCGCGTACTTTGGATCGAGATGGAGCATGCGTTTATCACCTTTGCTGAAGCAGCCGACCTCTGCCGCATCGCTTCGGGCGTAGGCATGCTGACGATGATTCGTATTCCCGACAGTCGCCGCGAAAATGTTCTAAAGGCGGCGGAATGCGGCGCCGACATCATCGATCTGCCGATGGTGGATTCTCCCGAGACCGCTCACGAGCTGATTCAATATGGCCGTTTTCGCCCGCTGGGCGCTCGCGGATACTTCAGCGTTCCCCGCGCTCTGGACTACGGATTGGCGGAGAGCCTTCCCGAAGCGCAACAGAAGGTCAACGCGGAGTTGTGCCTGATGATCCAGATTGAAACCGAGGAAGCGGTAAGGCGAGCGGAAGAACTCTGCGCGATTCCTGGCATCGATGTCTTCATCGGTCCAGCCGACCTCTCCGCCAGTCTCGGTGTTCCCGGACAGACCACGCATCCCAAAGTGGTCCAGGCTGCAGAAAACTGTCTTCGCAGCGCCAGAAAGCATGGCAAGGTGGTAGCGGTGGGAAGCCCGCTTCCGGACGTGAAATTCTGGGCCGACCAGGGCGTGGATGTGCTCTTCTGCGGCAACGATGTCGCATGTCTCAGGATGGGCGCGCAGAGCATTTTGAAGCAGGCGACGGCCGCGATTCAAAGCCGAAAGGAATCTACCTCAGCGAGATGAATCTTATACAGCTCAAGCGAACCGATCTGAAGGTTTCGCGCCTGTGTTTCGGAACCATGACGTTCGGCAAGCCTGCCGACCAACAGACATGCACGCGCATGGTCGATCAATGCATCGAGGCTGGGATCAATTTCTTTGACACCGCCAACATGTATCAGACGGGCGTGGCCGAGACCATGCTGGGCGAGGCGCTAAAAGGACGACGCAAGAACAACATTCTTGCCAGCAAGGTTCGTTTCAAAATGGGAGAAAGAGCGAATGAAGGCGGGCTGTCGAAGCACGCCATCCTTCGCGCAATTGAAGATTCGCTGAAACGCCTGCAGACCGATTATTTAGACATCTACTATCTTCATTTTCCCGATTATGCGGTTCCAATTGAGGAAACGCTCGAAACGCTGGAGTTGCTGGTCAAGCAAGGGAAGATTCGTTATCCCGGAACCTCAAATTATGGCGCCTGGCAACAATGCGAGATGCTGTGGATCGCCGACAAAAAGAGCTATCGTCCCGCGGTAATCACGCAGCCCATGTACAACCTTCTGGCGCGCGGCATCGAGCAGGAATGGCTGCCGATGACCGGGCATTTTGAGTTGTCGAACGTTGTCTATAACCCTCTGGCTGGAGGACTGCTTACCGGCAAGCACCACATGCAGTCGGTGACTCCAGGCACACGCTTCGACAAGAACCAGTTGTATCAAGATCGGTACTGGCATCGCGAAGACTTCGCTGCTGTCGAGAAGCTGAAGGTAATCGCGCAAAGGGCGGGGCGCTCGCTGGTGAGTCTGGCGCTCAACTGGCTGCTGCATCACACAGTGAGCGATTGCGTGATTCTGGGAGCGTCACGGCCGGAGCAACTCGCACAAAACCTGGCTGCCTGCGAGGAGGGTCCGTTACCCGAGGATGTGGTGAAGGCCTGCGACGAGATCTGGCGTGAGCTGAAGGGCGTTACGCCATCTTATAACCGCTAATCAGTTAGGTTCCAATTCGGAATCTAAGAGTATGCCATCCTGAGTCAAGACGAGGCGATTTGAAGCCGGATTAGGGAGGGCCACGACTTACAGAGGCTGCGGAAAAACTCTTGTGGAAATTGAAGGGAGGCGAAACCTGCTCATTCAAGAGGTCACCGCACGGTAAGGTCCGGGATTCCCTGTTATTTCGCTGCTAGCGGTATTCAGACTCGAGGGAAAGTACTTGTAACTCTAATCTTGCCGGAGGGTTAGCGCGAAATTCCCTGGAATCCCTGCTAAGTTCCCTGAGTGCGGAGCTAATTTCGCGGATTTTGGGCACAATTGGAGGTTTTCGGGCTTCATGCGCGAAAAATTCGCTGCAAAATTCCCTGAAGCAGGGAATTTGAAGCTACAGGACGTTTCAAAGTTTCTCACGTCGTCACTACGCGCAGCGGCCTGGACATCGATCGTTTTCCACAGCATTTTTCCGCAGGTTGCGAAAGTTGTGCCTTTCCCTAAATCGGTTTCTATGTTGTTTTTTCCGGGGTCCGCTTCAGCGGCGATCTATGGGGACGTACTTGTTGGGATAGGGAGGACCGATGTACTCGGCGCGGGGACGGATGAGGCGATTGTCGTCGAGTTGTTCAATTACATGCGCTGCCCAGCCTGCGATACGAGAGACCGCGAAGAGGGGTGTAAAGAGATCGACGTCCAGCCCGAGAGTGGTATAGGTCGAAGCGGAATAGAAGTCCACGTTGGCGTTGAGGTCCTTTTCGGCCTTCACGAATTTCTCGATCATGCTCGACATCTCGAACCATTTCGGATTCCCGCTGGAGCGGCCCAGATCCTCCGACATCTTGCGCAGATGCGTGGCGCGGGGGTCCTCGGTGGTGTATACACGGTGCCCGAATCCGGAAATTTTCTTCTTCTGCGCCAACATGCCTTTGACGTGCTCCACCGGGTCTTGTCCCGCTTTGTCGATGGCAAACAG
>Ga0207070_1065_pt1 | contig 22066 bp, 13 predicted proteins | sample Alteio_BWMinHeat_92_FD_153591 | JGI IMG/M metagenome (GOLD analysis project Ga0207070, IMG submission 153591) | Enriched cells from forest soil in Barre Woods Harvard Forest LTER site, Petersham, Massachusetts, United States -... | ecosystem: Environmental > Terrestrial > Soil > Temperate forest >...
CTGGCGATTAGAAAGAAGAGCTTTGCGCGCGACGATCGACTTCGGTTGGCAATTGAGCAGGTGCCGGATGGGCTGCGGATCCGACTGGAGTTGGAGGAAGGGTTCTTGCGCTTCTTCGGAGCCGCGATCGCTAGTGGATTTTGATAAAGTTCGGTGAATGGCGGATGCGGTTCTGGCACTTGGCCCCGAGCCAACGAACTTGACATCGTTCAGTTTGTTAGCATGCTCGGCGGCGCACGGCCAAAGTGCCCCATTATGGGGAAGTTGCGCGATTTCGCGCGAAGGAGCTTCTTCAGGAATGACCAGCTGCGACTGTCCCTCCGGGAGAACCCGGACGGATTGCGCATGCAACCGGTCCTGGACCAAGGATCTCTGTGTTTTCTCGGTTCCCTTCTAGCAGACATCCTTGAGGCCAGCCTCTGACTGCCGTCCGGCTCCTGCGGAAGCTGACGCGACACAAGTAGCTGTCGCCACATCACTTACAGAATCATAAATCCACGTCATGAATGACGCTGTGCTCGCGCCTGAAAGAGTGTCAAGGGAAAGAAGCTCTGATTGTAACGCGAGCGCGACCTTTCCCGAAGGGAGTTAGATCATGAAGCTTCGCGTATCGTGCCGTTGTGGCCAACACCTCTGGTCCAAGCAGGAGTTCGGCGGCCGGCGCGCGCGGTGTCCGCAATGCGGTGCTTTGCTTGTCCTCCCGAGGCAAATGACGGGCAATTCGCTCGCAGCAGGTCCGTCTCGAGAGTGCGGTGTGCATTCCACCGCGGTCCAGAGCACGCGGGGCCTGGATGATGCCGGCGCAGGTCCCTCCGGCGCATCGAGTACGCGGTGGCCGCGCAACTTGGCCTTATTCATGTCGATCGGCTTGCTCGCCCTTACCGTTCCCCTTGGGGGCTACTGCTGGTTGACCCAACGCCCGACTGGGTCAGACGGCGACGACCGAAAGATCGCGACATCCCCGCCAGGACAGACGAAGCGGAACGATTCTTCCAGGCCACCATCGACGGCTGCCGTGGCGGCCGAGAAGCGGCCTGATCCTGCGGAGCGGGGAAACGCAAAAGGCATCGATAAGGGCCAATCCCTTCAGCCGGACCACTCGACGCCGGCGCCACGACCTGTAGGGGGTCAACCGCCGAAGACAGACCAAGATCTAGCCGTCAACCGTGTGGCGAGGGACAAGGAACCGAATTCGGCCCCGAAGTCGCCAGAACGTCCGAACGAGTCAGCTCCACCGAAGGACCAACCAAAGTCTGGTGACCAACACAATGCGAAGTTGCCAGAAAAAGACGAGTGGGACGCAAATACAGAGTTCTTTACATCAGTTGATGGTCGCTTTCGCGTCAAATTCCCTGCGCAACCCAAGGTGTCGGGCAAGACCGTGGCCTACCGGTCCTCGCAGCAGGAACTGTCCGTCGAATACCATGACCGGTTGGGAGCTCAGTTTCGAGACAAGGCTCTGGAACGGATCGTTGATGATCTTCAAGTATCGATGGAGAAAAAGTGGGGTAAGTGCGAAGCGGAGAAAGAGTTCGCGAAGGCCGTGCGGGCTGATCGTTGGCTCAGCGTCGTCCCCAAGAGAAGCGACGACACCTTCACATTCGGCGGTGGTGGAACGACAATCACTTACAGTCAGGGGACAAACGTAGCAATCCATGTCTCTCGTGAGCGGATCTACGTGGTAACCGCATCAAGTCAGCCATATTCCGTTGGCGGTGATACATCAACGCTTGCACTTCATCTTCTATTCCATCGCTCGTTCCAGATTTTGTCGGCTTCGACGCTTGAGAAGCCCGGGCGTGTCGCAGAGAACGACAGCACTGAGCAGCCAATTGGGGACGCCGCGAGCCGCTTTGACGGGGAATGGTCAATCATTGATGTCGCGACCGGTAACAACATCTCGATCAAACTTGATTCCTCGGAACCTCCAGTCTTATCGCTCCGTGCGGAGAAGGGTTCAGACAAGGGGACGTGCTCGGTACGGGGTGTCTCGGACTCGCCCGGTGGGCGCGCATACCTCGATTTCCTGGGCTTGCCTCGCAGATCCAGCTTCGTCCTAGATTCCAAGGCGAATCCACAAGGGATCGACTTTGTCCCCACGCAGGGGCGGACTCTCTACGGGATTATCAAATTCAAGGACAAGAACAAGCTCCTTCTTTGCATCTCCACGGCTGCGCGGCCCCGGGTCTTCGAGATCATCGGCGAGCAGAAGGGCGGATACAGGGCCCTGATTACACTGCAACGCAAGCGTACTGTGGACAGGAAGCCTGGAGAGGGGTCTGATGCCCGCGAGAAGTGGCCATTTACTACGCCGATCCCGAAAGGATATGCCTTCAAAGGACATCAAATTCTCGAAACCAGGGGGCTCATTCCCGGGATTCAGCCGCTACCCAAGTATCGTGTCTTCATCCTCAGGAGTGAAGAAATCGGCGACACTCAACGAACTCTCCTCGTCATTCGCCCCGCCGACGGTGGTAAGGAAGTTCCCCTGCACATGGACTTCCCTCGATGGGCTGCCGAGATCTCCGCCGGGCTTTCGCCCGACGAAGGGTTTGGAAAGAACAGCCTCACGATCCGCGTTCCGCCGAAACGGAGTGACAACTTTCACGTACTGAATTTCGACATCGAGGCAGAACGCGGGGGGAGACAATACCCGAAGTCACTCGCCATTATGATAATCTCGTCCAATTATAGTACCCCATATGCAGTCGTTGGCGCTGGGTTAGCGACCGAGGCTGAGATTCGGAAAACGGCGGATTCTGTCAACGGGCTGACTGATGCGCTGAAGAAGGAACTGGGTGTGGTCATTGACGAAGAATCCAGAGCGAGCGGTCGCGATAAGCCCCAGGATGCCGAGAACAGCAAGAAGGACAAGGAAATGCTACAAGGCACCTGGTCGGCTACGACTATCAGCCTTGATGCTCCCGGGTTTATCGGGTTCGGTGGCGAGGCAGCCCAAAAACTCATGAGATGGATTGTCGAAGGCGACACAGTGACCATCAAAGGAGAAGGCAAGGACGGCGGTCTAGCTTACCAGGTCGCTTGGAAACAAGATCGGCTCGGCTTATTCGCGCTTGACCAAGCCAAGGAACTGAAATTCGCCCTGGACTTCTCCAAGAAACCAAACGCGATCGACATCAAGCAGGGGAATACTACGCTCCCAGGTATCTACTCGTTGGAAAACGGGGAGTTGAAGGTCTGCATCGACCTCTCGGGCAAAAAACGCCCCAAAGAGTTCGAGGGCAAGAAGGGCACGACACATGCCCTCTTCGTCCTCAAGAAGACAATTGAACCGCGACGGGTGACGTTGCCTTGGCAGAGCCCTAGCACAATTCATGCAACGAAGTGATCGAGGTTCGGCGAGAGCTTGGGCAAAACGGAACGGATGAACAAAACAGAGTTACGCATTTGCGGAAGTCTTTTGTGGAGAGGACAAACCATGTTAAGTGCAGCACTTCGGTCAAGCTTAGCGCTGACTGCCCTTTTTGTCGTGATGGTGAGGTGTGCGGCCCAAGGCCCACCTGCACCTGACAGGGTGCAAGCCGATCGGATCCGGGAACACATCGAGGAGGTCACCAGAGAAACGCTCGCCAAGCGAGGCGAGCCGATGGTTGTGAAGAGCCGGTATCGTGACGACTCTGAAGCTCACAAACGCGGTGCTATCGATATTAGCTCGAAGGATCTCAAACCCGACGTGCGCCACGATCAAGCCAGGGAGATCAGCAAGAATCTAGGCAAGGAATACGACGTCATCGTAGAAGAAAACCATGATTACCACAAGAAGACCAAGACCACGATTACCTACCGCGACGGCATAAAAGGCAATACCAGAGAGGTGGCCATTACTCGTAACGACGAGGGGATTCACACTCACATTCAGCCGATTAAGCCGAAGGCTGTTTCAGGTCCCACAGCGGGCCCTTCGCAGCAGAAGCCCGTGCAAACTCCGTCCGCTCAGACCACGCGATCCGGGTTAGGCGGCGTCTTGGTTAATCCGGTCCCAAAGAAAGAGGACAAGCCGTTGGAGGCGGGGCGGGCCGACAAGATCTTGGAGAAGCGACCCGACGGTAAATCAGTGAAGTGGCCCATCAAGCTCCCGAATGAGAGTCAAAATGAGAAAGACAAGTAACTTGCTTCTGACTGGAGTTGTTCTTCTCCTCGCACGATCGGCTGGTTGCTTCCACCCGCTTCGTCAATTGCGCAAGAGCAGAGACCGACTGCCGCCAGGGCCAAGGAAGACGGAATCGCTATTTCCTTGCCTGGGCTGAAAACTCGATTCCATCTGCGCTCAGGAGCCAAACCGGCCGCCACTGTGATTTGACGTGGTTTGTTCGAGTCACAGCGTCACTGCCCAAGAGGTGCCTCATGATTAAAGTGATACAGTTCAAATGCTCTTCTTGCGACCGATCTTTAGAGGCAAAACCTCAAGTTGCCGGGAAGATCGCCGAGTTGTCGCCCCACAGATATTCGGCGGGCCTTGAACCTGGTGGAGGAAAGAAAGCCAGAAATACAGACAATTGTCCGAAGTGCGGAGGTTCCAACTACAGGAGAGTTAAGCCAAAAACACTTGTTGCATTCACCTATGACCGGCTTTGCGTCCGATGTGGGTTCCGTTGTTCTCCCTCCACGCCTCGCTGGGCTTCTGTCGTCTTCATTATCAGTGGCTTATTCCTTTTCTTGCCGATTGTGTACTTTGGCCTTGGCATTTTTCTAATTGCGAAGAATGGCGACGAAATCAGGAGCTTTATTCGGATGTTTCAGGTTTTTTTGCTCCTGTGCATACTTCCTGCGAGCCTTAGCCTTGGTTTTGGCATTCGCAACGTTTTCAAAGTCGACAAGGACAATAAGGCGGTCACCGAAAATGTTTGACTTTCATGAGAGATCCTGACCACGAAGTTCGGCATGGGAACGGGCCGGGTTGCCCTTGGCCATCCTGCCCTGGACTGCGATTGGCTTACCGTTCCGGTGCTTGGCGTTAGATTTCTTGAAACTGCTCGCGCAGTTTCGGACCAGGACCTTGTGCCAGGGGAGGCTGTAGTTATGCCGAGTCCTATCAATATTTTTTTTGAGAAGCGCTATTCACACAACCGGCTAGCCAGTTGGCTTGTGTCGATGCTGGCTATAACCTGGCTCTGCCAAACTGACGTGCTTGCAGAAGAGCCAGTGGAGCGCGCCGTGCTTAAAGGTGCTAATGGGGGAATCTACTGTTTGGCCTTCACAGGAGACGGCAGAACCTTGGTCACAGGTAGCCATGACGGAATCGTGAAACTGTGGGACGTAACGATGGCGAGAGAATCAGCTAAACTCACCGGGCACAGCGAACAAGTTCGATGCATGGCATTCGCCCCGGATGACAAAACGCTGGCCACTGGGAGTGGTGATAAGACGATCAGATTGTGGCACGTGGCCAGCGGAAGAGAGCGAGCCGTTCTTGAGGGGCATGATGGATTTATCAATTCCTTGGCTTTCTCGCCAGATGGCAAGATGCTTGCGTCCGGCAGTCAAGATGGCACCGTAAGGCTTTGGGATGTAAACACTGGAAAGGAACGTCTATCGATCCGAGACTTCAATGTACATTGTGTGGCCTTCGCGCCCGATGGAAGAACTCTCGCATGGGGAAATGGTGATGGAGCTGTGAGATTGTTCGACATGGCCACAAAAGAGACGCGGTTTACTTTGGGCCATTCAGGAAACGTTGTATCTATTGCCTTCACAAAGGACGGCAAGACCCTTGCATCAACTGCGGCGGATTTTGCAAAACTGAAGGTGACCCCCAGCGAGATAAAGCTCTGGGAGGTCGTTAGCGGTAAACAGCAAGGCGTTTTTAAGGGGCATAGTGGCTGGATCTTTTGCTTAGCATTCGATGCAAGTGGTGACACCTTAGCTTCGGGTGGTACCGACGACACAGTAAGGTTGTGGGACGTGGCCACCAAGAAGGAAAAGGCCATACTCAAACACTCGAACAATGTGTGGTGTGTTGCGTTCACTGCTAATGGAAGTACCTTGGCCAGCGGGACCACAGATGGGAACGTAAAACTCTGGAGTTGTCCAAAGGAGAGGTAGTTGCAAGCCAACCATAAGCATTGGCGAAACGACTGCTTGTCCGCGCGCATAGTAAATTGACGAAAAGTGACCTCGCTCCAACCTTGGGATCGTACCATGACAATTCACATCATCTGTCGGTGCACAAAGAGGTACCAGGCGAATGAGAAACTGGCAGGCAGACGTTTCCGCTGCTCGGCGTGTGGAGAAGTTTTGACCGTTCCTTCACTTGGTCTCCTTGTCGGCGGGCCCATTCCTCGTCCTGCTAAGAATGCTGGGGGCAGGACCACTACTTCGCCCTTGGTGAAGACACCCCTTGTTCGCGGGATCAATAAGTCCGAAAGTTTTCCTACACGGGCTCGGAATAAATCTTGGCGGAATTGGCGGTGGATCGCATGCGTCGCGGTGGTCTTCGCGCTGGTGATCAGTATCGCGATCGTGTTCAAGTCCGGCTTACGAACCGCACCGGAATATGTTGAGGAAGGATCGAAGGAATACTTGCCGGAGAAGTCTGTGGGAACGCGCGTGATCATTCGCTCCAGCCCGGCTGGCGCCCGGTTGAAGGTCGATGGAAAGGATGCCGGTACGGCACCTGTCGAGTTAACGCTCCAGGGTCGGGGCAACATACTAGCCGAACTAGCCGGTTACGAGGACCGAAAAGTGGAATACGAAAGTTCTCGGGTAACCAGGGACATGTCGTTGACACTAAACCCGAAGCCTGCGCGCTATAATGTCACCCTTTCTCCTCCGGAAGCAGAGCTCAGTGTCGAAGGGACCGATGCCAAGGTCGCCGATAAAGTTGGCTTCCGCATTGTCGAGATCTCCGCGCCCGATGGCAAGCGTTCATTTACACTTCGAGCTTCCTTAAAAGGATACAAAGAGGCCCAGCAATCTGTCGTGCCGACACCTGGCGATTTGAAGACTATCACGTTCCGCTTAACACCGATATCGGCGACTTACACGGTATTAGTCGACCCTCCAGAGGCACGACTAACGGTCATGAAAGGCAAGGGAACTCTCTCCGGAACAGGTAGAGAGCGGAGGTTAGTAGTTTCAGACCCACAGGGGGGGCCCTCGGTGGTACTTCTGGCCTCGTTAAAATGGCACGACGACGTTGAAAGAACAATTCAAGTTTTAGCGGGAGCGAATGAAACCTTGGCAATAAACCTGGTTCGGATTAATAAGGGACCCCCACAGAAGGCAAAGAGGCTAGACGGGGACGTTACATTGGCTGTCGTCCGACATTCGGAGGCTGAGGATAGACTGCTTTTCGATCGGCACCAGAAAATAGCCCCATACGCTCCCTACAAGCTGGCTTCAGGGGTAGCGTTTGGAGAAGACGGCAAGATGAAACTACCCGTCGATTCACCGGGGAGTGCGTGGCTCGTCGCAGAGGGTGGGGTCACCTGGAAAGGGGTAAAACTGGAGGGGGGCAAGATATATCAGTTTAATGAGAATCATCGTCCACAATTGGAAGGCAAAAGTAACATGTCTGTCTGGATCAGCTTTGACCAGGATCAAGAAGTTTCTTCAACCAAAAACGGCAATGGCGAGCTCGTCTATATTTTGCCATCAAACGAAAAGATCCAGCTGTTGCTTCCGAGCAAGCGTCCGGACGGTTGGCACCTTGTCCGGTTAGGGGGGGGTCAGAAATTGGAAGGCTGGATCAAAGGCGGTACCTGGAAGGAAGTCACTTTCATGAAGGAAGAGATTGGACCAACAGCGTCAACTGCACGTGCGAACTCGAAGACCGATTGGGAAGAAATAAACGAGCAGGGTTTGGCCGTGACTAAGATAGTTGTGGGCAGGGCGAAAAAAGGCGTTAGTGTGTATGGGGGAACGCTTGCCAGCCTCATTACCCAAGGAGCGGACGGCCAGTTGCAGGCTAAGTACCAGTTTGACCAACCCGGTAGCCTTTGGATTATTGCCGCCGGTGGAGCTGCCTGGGGCGGTTCAGAGCTTGTTGAAGGCCAAATCTACCTCCTTGACCAGACTATGAATCCCCGCCCGGTTCGGGACGAATACTCTGCTTGGGTACAAATGAAAGAAAAACGAGAAGTCTACAGCACCAGCGATGGCAAAGGTACTCCTGTCGCCACCCTGCAGCCCGGTAATAGGGTCGAACTCCTGTTGCCAGCCGCAGACAGTAATGGCGTCCACAAAATTCGTCAGAGCCCAAAGGGCCCCGAGCGATGGATTAGGGGCGACTGGGAGAAACTCATATTCATGAGAAGAAAGCCGGGCGGTTCAAATGACGGAATCGGCAAATGACACCAACTGCCAAGATGGGAGATATTCCATGACCATGCAGAATCCTACGGATTTAAGGTACGTCTTACAAGCGATGAGGAAGGCGATCTGTTCAGCGCGTTGGATTGCTTCTGCTACCTCAAGCAGGAGATTAAGGAGCCGAATGCCAATAACATTGGGAAATATCTTCAGCAGCACGCCACGAGGGCTCCAGGTGCTGAGCGTGATGCGCAGCCTGCGGCTGGGAAAGCCACCCCAGCGGGACTTGGTGGTGTTCTTGTAAATCCAGCACCCATGAGGGATGAAAAGCCCTTGGTTAAGGGCCTGGAGAAAAAGGTTCTTGAGAAACGGCCAGAAGAGAAATCGGCAAAGTGGGGAATCACTTTACCTAAAGGAACCGTTTCAAAGGACAGTGATAAGTGATCTTGCCTTGCCGCCGGGCCATAAAGGCGAAGGGCTCTGGCCGCCGGAAAATGCCGAATGTCAGATGTGTGCTTCTTGACGGACCTTGCCTAGGAGGGAGGATCATGAACGACGTTGGCATGATTCGGTTCGTTTGTCCCAAATGTCACAAACGAATCGGGGCCAATCCGGAATTGGCCGGTCGCCGCATCCGCTGCCCATACAAAGCGTGTGGCCAGGCGCTGGGTGTTCCCCTACAGAGGGAAAATGATTTGGAATTGACTGACGGCCCGCAATCACGCCCGACCTTGGTGTGGCTTGCTGGTGGTATTGCATTTCTAGTCATTGCAATCGCGGTTGCCATTTGGCTGCTAACAGGGGACCAGAAGCCGAAACTCGCCCAGCGAATCCACGACAACGAAACGGTGGCAATGTCAGGGTCTCCAGGTTCAGTATCAAAAAGTGAAAAAGGGCCAGCCAAAGAAAGCAGGCGAGCACGGCCTAAGGAAAGCAAGAACCCAGCGGAAACGAGTCCGCCAAAATCACAAGCGGAAGAACCACCTGTCGAAGAAGAGGGGAAGTTCTGGTCCTCACCAAAGGAGTTCCGAGTCGGGACAAAAGCTGGGGTCGGGCCTGTTCTCGTCACCGGTGGCGACGGGCTCAAGATCTGGCCGGCCGAAGATCGAGCTTTTGATACCGATGCAGATAAGCAAACGATCACATTTCATTGGAGCCTCCGTCGTGATCAGCATCTTTCCGCAGAGGAAAATCCGCCACAAGGTAAGTTTCACTACAAGATTCAGGGCGACCAAGCGGCCACAGCCATTATGGCATTGAAATTTGAAGGTGGACCTCATGAAGGTTTCTTTCATGTCAACGAAGACTTCAAAGAGGCTTGTGGGGATGAGGCAATATTCTGGGTGGAGACGGAAACAGCCGGTAAGAGTAACCTTGTTCTCGTCAAGCTCAAAGCCAAAGAACCGGCCAAGATTGCGGAAAAGGCCAAGCCCAAGGAAGGAGGCGAAAACAATCGCCGGGCCGACCCAATTGCTGAAGGAGAGGGCGATGGGATCGCGATTTCTTTGCGAGAAGTAAAACCCCATATTAAGTCCAAGGAGGTAAAACGACTATTTGGTGCTACCCGGCTTCTCGGATTCCTGCTGGCGGAGGATCAACTGGGAAAGGATTGCATTCTCATCTGTGCGCAAGAGGCAAAGTTTCCCACCCTGAAGCTTGATGACCTGGCCGTTGCCTATCGCAACGTGACAGCCGGAGACGCCCGCCCCGCTTGTACCATTGATCCAAGGCCGGAGACGATGAAGGATTTGGCCATAGTTGGTCAAAAACTGATGGCGTCCAGGAATACCTCTCTTGCCGAGGCACAATTGGAAAAGTGGCAGGAGCTCGCGGAGGGACTGCAAGACGTCAAAGTTTTCAATGTCGATCCCGCATCTAGTTTCGCGAATACCATGGTGGACGCCGATTACGATTTAAAGAGCATCTGCAATGGGACGGAAAATCTGGCCGGCATCAAGGGCTTCTGCGATTTGGTTCTTCAAAAAATGAAAGCCGAGATTTCGAAGAAGGGGACCATGGACACCCCGATGAATTTCTACAACCGTTTTTGGTTCACGCCCGGCGACGTCAAATATCGAACCGATGGCAGTTTGTTCTTGCTTAGCCGGTGTCAGGTTGTCTTGCGGACCGAGCAAGAAACCCTCACCCAAGAAGGAAACCGCATCGGAGCCTCAAAGGCGAACCCATTGGCCAAGGAATTCGCCCAACAGTTCACCGCTAGATTTGCTGATGTGGCGAAGGCAAAGAAAGTATACCGGGAACTGGAGAATCTCTACCGGGCGGTCGCGCTCGCGGATTTGATGGTGGCTGAAACAAAGAAGTTGTCCGAATCAGATGTCCTGGTTGATTCTCTCGGCCTGGCTGAAGTCAGTAGGGGCGAGGCACGAGAAACAGTTCCAGGTAAGTCCGGACTAAAGAAACTGCAAGGCACAATCCCAGGAGGGACGTACGTCGTTTGGCTTCCAAGCTGCGGCGGCGTTTCTATGCAAATGATTCTCGACAATTCCAACAAGGTGAATGTTCCGGCGAAGGAATCAGCCACCGTGACGCCAACGATCTTGTCAAACCGGCAAGGCCCCCGAGTGGTTGCATGGAGATTCCAGTTGGAACGCCTTCGAGATTGACCCGTAGTGCAGAGTAGACGCAACCATCATGCGTTTCCAAGCGCTTTGTCTTGACGTTGAAACAAGGTTGCACCGTGGTGGCCAGCACCTAGTACAAATCTCCAGGAGAACAAATATGAATGACAACTTTTCCAAGCATGCGGTTGCCCTCATCGCGACATCGTTGTGTGTCAACTTTGGATGCAACCGAAAAAATGAACATCAAAGCGAGATGAGTGGGATCAATGAGCAAATCAACAAACAGAATTACCAGGTGCTCTCTAGCAAGTTTTTCGACCGCGAATCTGTAGAAGATCGTGGAAAGATGGCTCAAGTACCTGGTTTATTTCTCAAGGACATGGAATCCCTCCTGGGTCCTGGAATGGAAATCGATTCGCAGGATCCTGCAATCGAAGCTAAGGAAGGGGAGAGAGAAAACAGGAACCTGAAATGGAAGATCTGGTGGAAGGATCCAACGAAGAGAACCTATCCCTGTATCTTTGCGGCATTCAGCAATGATGGTCGTATATGGTCTATGAGCATGCGCTTCGAGAAGGGCACCTTCGCGAGATGATTACGATGGACACTTTCTACCACTTCTCCTGCCCAGCATGCGGCAAACGGCTCAAAGCAAAGCGGGAACACGTCGGCAAGAAAGCCCACTGCTCTTGCGGTAAAGCCATGATTGTTCCCACCCCGGGAACGGACAGTGGAGCCGACCTGATTTCATCGGGCTACGACTCTTCCAATCACCGGATGCGACCTGATGATCCCGCGCTCACCTTCGGAATGTGCTCCAGAGAAGATCAAAGCCGTGAGCAGCGCGAATCTTTGGGCTCAAGTCTGTGGGGTACGGCGAAAGTCATTCTCGTTTTCTGCACTTTCTGCGATCGAAATAAGGACCCCGACGATTCACTCAAGGAGTCCTTTGGTGGATCCAGGCCTCTCGACGTCTTACCGCTGTGCCTTTGGATGCTCGTTGCGATTCTCGCGGTATGCCATCTCGGAATCAATCTGGTGATTTGGGCGTTTTCGAGAACCACGCCTGCCGTATCCGCTTATATCGTTAATGGGGGCCAGGATCCCATCGGGATCTTTTGTGATGACTTCTCGGTCGCATTCCTCAATCCACGCGAAGTGGTTTACAAGACCTTTGCAAAACCCACGCGCTATCTGGAGGTATTGCGCTACCCCGATCTCACGAAGAATGGCGAACCCTTTTTGCGGTACGAAGATGTAGCTGCGGGGGTGTACGTCCTTAATGTCGGTGACGAGTACCGAGTTTTTCAGCGGAAACTGGTTTATACTCCAGACGGCTGGGAATCGGACAGCAGCATGTGGTCCACGGGTCCCGGTCTGCACGAGCTTCCTCAAATGTCAGACGGTTGGCGGTACGATTTCTTTGATCGGGCTCCTGATTCCCTGAGTATTCCAAAAGGCACAACACCAAGAGTAGAAGCCAGCGAAATTGGTTGCATCAGCACCAGCGGGCATTCGCCAGTTCCCGTATACAGCGATCGAAAGAGCTCAAACTCTCTCTCAATTCTGATTCTGTTGGGACTAGCGTGGTTTTTTGGCGGAACTAGCACGTTCTACTTGCCAGTTCGCTTGCAACAATGGGCTCTACTTGCGTTTTCCGTCGTTTGGTTCGGAGGGTATTTGTCGTGGGGCCCATTCTAAACGTAAGTCAGAAGAGAGGCGTGCTCGACCGGCTGGTTGACCTCGGTTGTGTTCGTAGCCTTCCTGATCCAGTTTTCTGGCGTTCGCCGCCTGCGCCGGGCGGTTGTTCGTCACACTGGAGTGGTCGATAGGCAAGGGAGCTTACCGATGAGGAAACCCAGTCGCGGGATTTCGGTAACTGGTCAGTCATCGAGGGGGTCGAGGCTCTCCGAGCGCTCCACAATATAGGGGTTCGGTATTCGGCAACGCCGTGTGGTTTCTTTAAGTATCGTAACCCTCCGATCCCTGGCGAGTGTGCGGTGCAAGTGAAGCATTGCCGGTGATTGTGACTCGCTCCTGTCCCCCGATCATCCGGCCGAGGCAAGGCCATGGGGGGATCGGGACGAAAAAAACTTGCGGTGAACCCTTGCATTGCAATGGGCTGCGCGCCAAAATGTCTCGCGGTAGCTCTGCTGTTGAGGCTGGAGGGGAAGGTTCCTTTGCGAACGCACATAGGCGCTCGGCAATACCCTCGACGGCGGCCGGCTTCCCAGCGAGTGCCGCCCGATGAAGACCAAAGCTCCCGATGACTTGGTTCGCCGTGTGAGGAATCTGGACCGCAAGGCCCTGGACCGCTTTCTTGCTGATGGGCAATTGCTCCCAAAGGCCCATATGGCCGAGATAGTCGGGACGCACGCAGTTAACGATTTCATTCTCGCTCATATCAACGGGTTTCACGGCTCGACAAAGGCGGAGTTCTCAGAGTGGCTGGGCTCTGTATCTGAGCATGACCTGAGCACCTGGCTCGTCACGCGACTCAAGGCGGGCGATTCGGAGGCGTGGAACCACTGGCTGGCGAAGAACCGTGATCGGCTTCGAAAATGGACTGAGATTCGCGTGGGAATCTCGCCAGGCCATGGCGGGGACCCATCCGACGTGGTTCAGATGGCATGCGCAGATTTGCATAGGAAGATTCCTTCTTCGATCACTACATACGACCAATTCCTGACATGGGTCCGCACGACGCTCCGCCGGCGCGCAATCGACCTGAGCCGCAAGAAAGTCCTTCAAAACATTGCCGACCAGTCTTCCGGGGACTCCTCGGACAGAGCGCGTAACCTCCTCGGACGGATCTTTGCCACCGACTCGACGCCCAGTAAGGGAGCCGATCGTGCCGAAAGGGAGGATTGCATCTTGAAGTGCTCGGGGGACGTGTCGATTGAAGAACTCCTGATCGTCCTGCTCAAGCACGTCGACGGTTGCTACTTGAAGCCCATCGCTCAAGGCCTCGGTCATTCCCCGGTGGAAACGGCAATAATGTACCATCATGCCCTCGAATACCTGCGCAAAACAGTGGACCATCTGGACATCGGCAATTGGCCCGAAGATCAAGACACACCGCGCGAAAGCGTGCAGCGAGAGTTGCTGAAGCTTCCGAGAGAACAACGCGCGGCGGTCGAGTTGAAGCATTTCGAGGATTACACGCTCTCAGAGATCGCCCAGGTGCTCGGCTACGTAGAGGATGCGAGCCTCCTGGAAAACGAAGAGTACAAGAAAAAGAAAGAGGGAGCGGTGGGCTCCCTTCTTTACAGAGGCATGAAGCCCCTCAAGCCAGTTCTCGAAAGGCTCATTCGTAGTGTGCAGAGGAATTAGAACCGATGAATGTGCCGCAGGAGTCGCTCCATGCAGGAGTCCATTGGCGCCTCTGTTCTGAAGACCCGTCTGCAGGAAGCGGTCGGCGAATACTATCGCCAGCGGGAATGTGGAGGAACCTTCAGTCGCGAAGGACTCCTCGCCAAGTATGCCGACGTAGCGGCTGAGTTGGAATCGTTCCTGGCTACAGCGAAAGAGGTCGAGCTGTTTGCAGCAGGAGAAGACAACACAGGCAAGCCTAAATCGGACTCAGCGACGGACGGTGTCCAGTCGGCCGACTTGCATTGCAGCTCTCTTGGTGACTATGTATTGCTTGAAGAAATCGGTCATGGCGGCATGGGGGTGGTTTACAAAGCCCGGCAGCGAAGTCTCGATCGCCTGGTTGCCATAAAGATGATATTGGCGGGTCCATCCGCGACGCACGACGAAGTGCGACGCCTTCACAACGAGGCCAAGCTCGCGGCCAAGCTTCGACACCCTCGTATTGTTCCGATCCACGAAGTCAGTGAGCATGATGGCCGTCCTTTCTTCTCAATGGATTTCGTCGATGGCGTCAGCCTTGCCGAGCGGATTAGGGAGAGTCCACTGCCACCCAAGCAGGCAGCGGAATACCTCGTCAGCATTTCAGAAGCTGTTCACTTTGCCCACGAGAATGGGATTCTCCACCGAGATCTAAAGCCCGCCAACATATTGCTCGACAAGGATGCTCAACCCCTAGTAACCGACTTCGGTTTGGCCAAGCAGCTTGCCGGAGAGAGCAGCCTTACGGAATCCGGGGCAATTGTAGGGACGGCCTGTTACATGGCCCCCGAGCAGGCGTCTGGGCAGGCTTCCTCCCTGACCTCCGCAGCCGACGTGTACAGTCTCGGTGCGATCCTATACGAGATGCTGACAGGCCGCCCTCCTTTCAAGGCAGAAACGGCATGGGAAACGCTCTTGCTCGTGCGTTCCGAGGAACCTGTAGCGCCCCGTCGCTTGCAGCCAAAGGTACCCCGCGACCTGGAAACCATCTGTCTCACATGTCTGCGCAAGGAGCCATCGAAACGCTATTCCGGCGCCAAAATCCTGGCCGACGATCTAAGGCGATTCATCGACGGGAAGCCGATTCGGGCTCGGCCCGTAGGTATTGCTGAGCGATCTTGGCGATGGTGCCGACGTAAGCCGCTTGTGGCATCTCTAGCAGGTACGATCATCGTCCTAATTCTTTCTAGTTTGGCCGGGTTGACAGGCCTCTGGCTACACTCAGAAACGCAAAGGAAGCTTGCACAAGACAATGCCGAACAGGAGGAGAAACAGCGCCAACGGGCAGAGCGTAACTTTGGAGTTGCACAAGACACTGTCCGGCGTTACCTCACTCAGGTAAGTGAAGAACGAATTCTCAACGAACCATTCATGAAGCCGTTACGACACCGGTTGCTGCAACTTGCTCAGGAGTACTATCAAGATTTCGTTGCCCAACACGAGAATGATGAATCCGTACTCTCGGAACTCGGTTACGCATATTATCGATTGGCGACTGTTACCGCTGAGATCGATTCCAAGCTTAAAGCCCTACAGCATGGCGAAAAGGCTCGAGACGTCTTCCTTAGACTAACTGAAACTGTCCCGTCATCCACGGACTTTCAAGATGGGCTGGCAATGGTCGACCACGCTCTGGCAAATTGGACTCATTCCACCGGCCAGCTAACCCGAGCGGAAGATCTTCATCGTCAAGCTCTGAAGATTCGCCAGAACTTGGCCCGAGAGCATCCTGACTCACAAGAACTCGCGCGTAGTCTAGCTGTAAGTCTTGGCCATGTAGGAACCTTTTATCGCGCCATCGGACGATGGGGTGACGCCACAAGCATGCATCGACAGGCGATCGGTATTATGGAGGAGCTAGCTCGCCGGCAGCCCACAAAATGGTCGTATAAGCATGACCTGGCTTTGGGTGTCAAGAATCTTGGAGCAGCTTGTATCGATCTCGGCGACTTCAAGGAGGCAGAGGCGTGTTTTTTGCGAGCGCGCGGAATATGGGATTCCCTTTGTAAACGCACTCCCAAGAATACCCAGTGGTGGTCCAGCTTAGCAGGTACACATTACAATTTGGCACTCCTTTATAGTCACATCGGGCGCATACACGAGGTGGAGCCCGCCCTGCGACAAGCATTGAAGATTCACGAACTACTTGCCCACGAACAGCCTGAGGATACTTGGATCCAGCATCTTCTGGCCACAGACTACAACAACCTGGGCGCTCATTTTGCCGACGTTGCTCGGCTTGTGGACGCGGAACAAGCCTTTACAAGGTCCCTTGAGCTTAATGAAAAGCTGGCGACAAGGTTTCCCGAAGACGATCGCTTCCAGAACGGATTGGCGAGAAGTTACGCCAACCTTAGTGAGATCGCACGTGACCTTGGTAAGCTGGGTGAAGCTAAGCGTTTGTCGAGACGATCACAGATTATCTTCGCCCGGCTCGCCCGTGAGCAACCGAGTCATTGGGAGTATGTCATCAATCATGCTGCCGTGTTGACCGGAATGGGGAGTATCCTGGAGGTTGAAGGGAATCCCAAAGATTCGTGTAACTGGTTCACCCAAGCAATTCAAATCCTAAGACGACTGCTCGACGAGCAGCCAAAGCATGTCGGAGCTCAAGCTCAGTTACTCGAATCCTACGCGGGTTACGCTAAGGCTCTCACGATTCTAAACGAGCGTGATGCAGCCTTACGGGCTTGGGACGAAGCCTTAGCTCTCCCAATCAAGACTGGAAAGATCCAGGTTCGCCTAGGACGCGCGAAGACTCTTATCCATTTCAAGGAGGCTAGGACAGCTCTTGACGAGGTGGAGCAAGTGTCCACTGCAGATGAGGATGATCCGGATGCATTGTACGAGATTGCCAGCGTCTATGCCCTGCTTGGAAGGGCGTTCGCGCGGGATGCCAATGTCGCCGAACACTATTCTGCATTGTCGGTGGAGCGCTTGCGCAGGGCGTTGTCGAAAGGATGTAGGAAGGGAGCTCGTGTGCAAATGGACAAGGATTTTGACCCAATACGGGCGCGCGATGACTTCAAGAAGTTAATAGCGGAGCTGGTACAAACACAGAGTCAAATCGTGCCAAGATAGGCCCGAGCCAGACGGGAAATGAGCGGGAGTGTTCAATGAGTTCACCCCATGCCGGCACTTCAGCCGTCACTGCTCGAATTGGTGAAGTGCTGGCAGAATATGAGTACCGTCTTTCTCAAGGAGAGAAAATCGAGCTTGAACAAATGCTAGAGGAGAACCCGGATCTTGCCGAGGAATTGAAGGCTTACTTCGATACCGCGAATCATCTGCACAAAGTTGTGACACCAGCGCAGCCTGCTGTTGCCACTTCTCCAGTGCAGCTTGCCGGCAGCTCGTTCGGTGACTACGAGTTGTTGGGTGAACTCGGCCGAGGCGGCATGGGTGTGGTTTACAAGGCACGCCAGATCAGCCTGAATCGACTTGTCGCTTTGAAGATGATCCTTGCCGGGGAATTTGCTTCGCAGGCTGACGTTGCACGATTTCATCGAGAAGCCGAGGCGGCGGCGAGTCTTGATCATGCCCACATTATTCCCATCTATGAGATTGGGACTCACCAGGGGCACCATTTCTTTAGCATGAAGCTGATGGAGGGCGGTAGCCTGTCGGGACGGCGCGCTTACTTTACGGAACATGCCCGTGAAGCGGCCGAGGTCGTCCGGTCAGTCGCGCAGGCGGTGCATTACGCTCATCAACACGGAATCCTGCACCGCGACTTGAAGCCTGGGAACGTCCTGCTGGATTCCGCAGGCAGGCCTCACGTCAGCGACTTCGGGCTCGCGCGACCGGTTGAGGGCACGCCAGGGCTTACTCAGTCCGGAGCGGTCGTGGGCACTCCCAGTTACATGGCTCCGGAGCAGGCCTCCGGACAGACCAAGCTCGTATCGACGGCTGCTGACGTTTATAGCCTCGGTGCGATCCTGTACGACCTCTTGACGGGCAAGCCGCCTTTCCATGCTGACTCGAACTGGGAGACTGTTCGCCAGGTATTAGAAGCGGAACCGTGCACACCGCGCAGCGTCAATCGTGGAATCCACCGCGACCTGGAGACCGTCTGCCTGAAATGCCTGCGCAAGGATCCGCAACACCGATACGGTAGTGCTGCTGAACTGGACGCCGACCTGGGGCGCTGGCTTAATAACGAGCCCATCCGGGCTCGGCGAAGCCGAGTTTGGTACCGAACGTACAAGTGGGTCTGCCGCCGGCCGGCGGCGGCTGGTCTGCTGGCCGCCATTCTAGTGGGCCTTCTGAGTGTAGTCGGACTAGCGTGGTGGTCCCTCGCCAAGCGTCAAGAAGAGGCGGCCCGGGAAGCAGTTCGGGTCCATGAGAGCGAGCTGCAAACTCAGCGGCTGGACTTGGAGAAAAGGAATGCCGCCACTTATCAGTACCTCTCCACCATCAACAAGGTCGCCGAAAGCAGCGCCAATCCGCAACTAGGTTGGACATATCAAGGAATCAAGGCACTCGAAGGAGCCACCGGGCTTAAGACGGAGGCTCTTGATCCGGTACAACTGCGCAGCCTCCTGGCCCAATGTTTAGCCAGTGTGGATCTCAAGCCGGTAGACGTACTGGCTCCGACAACGAGCGCGTTTTGTCTTGCCTTCAGCCCGAACGGACGGTGGGTCGCCATCGGAAAAGCTAAAGGGATCATCACGTGCTGGATCATCCTTCATGACCTGGGAAAGCAAGAATCGAAGACTCTCAGCTTTCCGACATCGGTGTTGACTCGGAATACCGGCGTCAGGTCGCTGGCGTTTAGCCCCGATGGCCGCTGGCTGGCAGCCGGCATGCGCAGCGGGGAAGTTCATATCTGGGATCTTTCTAGGGAGAGTCCTCATCGGCACGCATGGCAAGCTCACACCAAGTCGGTGAACGGTCTGGCTTTCCGACATGACAGCAGGTTGCTCGTCTCCTCAAGTTCTGATGGCACTCTTGGTCTTTGGGCGTGCCCTGGTTGGGACCCGCTTCCACGAAAGAAACTTGGAGGGACGTTGGAAGAGATTGCGTTTTCCCCGAAGAGCGAGTTATTGGCCTGTGCCACGTCCGAAGGTTTGCGTCTCGTGGAGGCCACCAGCCTGGGAGAATCTGGGGATGCCCCGCGCGAGCGGGGACGGTTTCCGGGACCCCATCGAAGCGTTACTTTCAGTTTGGACGGCAGGAGCCTGGCAGCATCGCAGGGCGGAAGGATACTCATTGCATATTTCCAGAAAGGGAAACTGCAAGCCTTTCGCACAATGCAGGACCCTGAGCTGGAGGCCGCACACGAAAAGGAGGTAGATCATCTATCGTTGAGTCCGGATGGCGCGCTTGTGGCTTCGAGTTCCGGGGATCGAACTCTCAAACTCTGGGAAGTCGCAACGGGCAAGCGGCTGGCTGTGGTTCCCCTTGGCGGCGCGGACAACATCCACCCAGCCATCAGCCCGGATGGCAAGTACCTTGCGACTACTGCCAATGATCAAACCCAGCTTTACGAGATAGCAGGTTTGGATGTGCAGACTTTTGTGGCTCACCAGTCATGTCCTGGACGGGCCATGACTTGGTCGCCGGATGGTAAAGAAATAGCATGCCTTGCCGATGTGGTCCGAGACGATAGCGGCATGCGCGCGGGCGCGCTGACGATTTGGAACGCGTCAACGGGTCACCTACGGCTTGAAGAGGAAATCAAGGTGGCTTCAAAGGAAGCTCAATCGATGCGATCTTTTTCTTTGGCTTATCACCCAAACGGAGATGTGTTGGGCTTTACGGGCATGTCGGCGCGGAGCATTCAATTTGTAGATGCAACGAACGGAAAGGAATTGGGTAGAATCAACGCCATGCTGCCTAGTTCGCTGAGCTTCGCGCGGGATGGCAGAACTCTGTGGGCTGTGGCCGAGCAGGACCAGGTTGTCGGCTGGAGTTGGCCGGAGCGTCAGCGCGTGACCGTTTTCAACGACGCCGTGGCAGACCTGTTCAAAGGTGCCTCGGGTATGGTGCATGTCGCTGCGGGAAGAAACTGGATACTTGGGGCTGCGCGCGACTCGACATCTAAACTGCTTGCGATCGGAGAGGGAGATCGACGGACTGCGAGTTGGCGAAGTCCCAAGTCTGTTGACAGGCCTGGAGCCAAGGTGCAGGAAGGAGTCCTAGACCGAATGAACATGGGTGACAACGCTTCAGATCCAGTGCTTTGCGTGGCCTTGAATCCGGACGAAACACTGGCCGCCTCTGGGACCGAGCGCGGACTCGTCCAGGTTGTTCGCCTCACTGACTTCAAAACAGTGGCAGTTCTGGAAGGGCACAAGGATAGTGTCGAAACACTGGCGTTCAGTCCAAGTGGGCGACTTCTGGCCACCGCCTCGAAAGATCGCACTCTACGAATCTGGCAGTGGAACGGGACTTCTTTCCAGGCCGTGATCACGCTTCCGGCTTCCCATGCCGTACTGGCCGTAAGCTTCAGCTTGGACGAACGCAAGATAGCCATGCTGGTCCAGAATGAACACGCAATCCGTCTGTGGCATCTCGACCGGCTCAATGAGCGACTGGCCACAATGGGACTCGAATGGTAGTGGGGCGTGCCGACCTAAGGCTGCCTGCGGACGCATACCGGGGTTAACATTTAAGCGGAGTGAAGCGGACCGGAGGTCTGCCGGAAAGGATTCATGTTCCGGGAGTTCCGGGACTCTCATCCTCACGGGTGTATCGCCTAGTCCGGGGAAGAAGTTCGCCAGCGATCGGCATGTTTATTGGTAGCCCAGAATCCTGGGGCACGTGATGAATACATGATGACAAGGCTTAATCATGAGTGAGTCCTACCCCAACGGCTCATCTGAATCTGTCGGTCTTGGTGAAATACTTGCCGAGTACTACCAGCGCCTAGAGCGAGGCGAGCCAATAGACCAGGGAGTTTTGTTTGCAGAACATCCTGATCTTGCCGAGGAATTGAAGGCTTACTTCGATACCGCGAATCATCTGCACAAAGTTGTGACACCAGCGCAGCCTGCTGTTGCCACTTCTCCAGTGCAGCTTGCCGGCAGCTCGTTCGGTGACTACGAGTTGTTGGGTGAACTCGGCCGAGGCGGCATGGGTGTGGTTTACAAGGCACGCCAGATCAGCCTGAATCGACTTGTCGCTTTGAAGATGATCCTTGCCGGGGAATTTGCTTCGCAGGCTGACGTTGCACGATTTCATCGAGAAGCCGAGGCGGCGGCGAGTCTTGATCATGCCCACATTATTCCCATCTATGAGATTGGGACTCACCAGGGGCACCATTTCTTTAGCATGAAGCTGATGGAGGGCGGTAGCCTGTCGGGACGGCGCGCTTACTTTACGGAACATGCCCGTGAAGCGGCCGAGGTCGTCCGGTCAGTCGCGCAGGCGGTGCATTACGCTCATCAACACGGAATCCTGCACCGCGACTTGAAGCCTGGGAACGTCCTGCTGGATTCCGCAGGCAGGCCTCACGTCAGCGACTTCGGGCTCGCGCGACCGGTTGAGGGCACGCCAGGGCTTACTCAGTCCGGAGCGGTCGTGGGCACTCCCAGTTACATGGCTCCGGAGCAGGCCTCCGGACAGACCAAGCTCGTATCGACGGCTGCTGACGTTTATAGCCTCGGTGCGATCCTGTACGACCTCTTGACGGGCAAGCCGCCTTTCCATGCTGACTCGAACTGGGAGACTGTTCGCCAGGTATTAGAAGCGGAACCGTGCACACCGCGCAGCGTCAATCGTGGAATCCACCGCGACCTGGAGACCGTCTGCCTGAAATGCCTGCGCAAGGATCCGCAACACCGATACGGTAGTGCTGCTGAACTGGACGCCGACCTGGGGCGCTGGCTTAATAACGAGCCCATCCGGGCTCGGCG
>Ga0207070_1091_pt1 | contig 21728 bp, 21 predicted proteins | sample Alteio_BWMinHeat_92_FD_153591 | JGI IMG/M metagenome (GOLD analysis project Ga0207070, IMG submission 153591) | Enriched cells from forest soil in Barre Woods Harvard Forest LTER site, Petersham, Massachusetts, United States -... | ecosystem: Environmental > Terrestrial > Soil > Temperate forest >...
CGATTGCCGAGTAGGTGAAATCAAAGGTTCTAGTTTTTGCCGGATTCTTGCCGGCATCGTCGAGGCTACCAGCCTCTGTGACTTGTCCGGCCAGGGCAAGGATGCTTGCGGAGCCGAGGGCCTTCAAAAACCGAGAGTATGGCTTGATAAGCATTGCTAATGTCTCCTTAGAGTCGGTGATTCCAAGTTGAGGGTTCGAAAAGGAGGTCGATGATCGAAATTGGACGGCTTTTGCATGAGGGAAAATGCGCCGGATGAATGCCCAAGCCAGGCCCGGTCACGCCGATGCTAACCGATTTGCGGTCAGGAAAAGCCGAGGAGAAATGAAACCCGATTCGAAAGAGTTCGATTCGATGAGAAACCAGAATTGGCTACGGAAATCGACAAAGCTGCTTCCTTCCTACCGATGGTCAACTGATGAAATTTATGGGACCACACTTTGAATTGTCAAAGGTCAGGGGTTTTTGCGTTAGTTGAAGGCGGCTTCGTTAAATTGCTGCGGCGAAAATTGCGGATTGAGCCGCAGGTCGCGGAAGAAATACTCGCCGAGCAGTTCCCGGTTTCCCGTGGCCGCATCGATCTTTCCCCGAACCACTATGCCAATCGGCAGGAAGTTCTCCCGATCGACATAGAGAGTCAAATCTTCAGTGCCGTCCGACTCCGGCACATCATAAGTACGCTTCAGTTTGAAGCAAACGCGCTGATCGCATTCGAAAACCTTGGTTTCGCCCAGAAATTGCAAATGCAGCGTGTCTTTTTGCTTGGCTGCTTGCATGGAACTGAGAATACGCTGTAGAGACTTTTTGAAGCCGAATTGGTCGAGGGTATATCGCCCCGACTGGCGGGCCTCATCGGAATCGACTTTGCGTTTGACGACTTTGACCAGCTTCCCGGCCACGCCAGCCGGGTGGGCCAACATCATGCCCTCGTTTTCTCCGGCGACGAACACGACTCGATCCGCTTTATGGGCCCCTTCCAACCATCGCATGGAGACACTGTAAGGTTGCTCGCGAAACGCTGCCTCGATGATCTCCCGATTTTGCAATTTTCCTTGAAGCCGTTCTTGCTTTTGTAAGATCACTTGGTAGCCGCGAACGTTCTTGTCGTACAACTTCAAGCAGTTTTGAAGAAATGCGAAAGGATCTTGGCGCGCCAGGTTCGTCATGTCGGAGGCATTGGGAGGACTATCGTCGGCCGAACCCATGCAGGCGAAGCCGAAACCGAAAACGGCGAACAAAGTAAAGAGCATGCGGCTGCAGGGTAGGTTTCTCATAGAGCTCTCGGAAATTATTTGGGAGCGACGGCGGATTCCGTGAATTGATCCGGCGAAAACTGAGGATTCAGTCGAATATCCCGGAAATAATACTCGCCGATGAGATATCTCTTGCCATTCGGCTCTTCCGGTTTGCCTTCGACGATGGAGCCGACCTGGAGCCAATTTTCCTTGTCGATAAAAATCTTCAGCTCCAAGACTCCGTCATTTTCCTCATCGGCGTAGTGGCGACGAAGCACATAGCAAGTCCGGTTGCCGGCTCGTGGAACCTTCTCTTCGCCCAAGGAAACGGTCGCATCCGGGCCGCAGTCATGCCATTGGCCGTCCGCGCCCAGATAATCCATATGCAGCGTTCCCTTTTCCTTGGCCTTCTTGGCGAAGCTTAAAGTTCGCAGCGTGCCGTTCTTGATCCCGAACATATTGAGCGTGTATCGGCCGGACTCCTGAGCTTCCGGTCCGTCCACTTTTCGCTTGACGAACTTGACAAACTTCCCGGCCAGACCCGCGGGATGAACCAAGATCATGTTGTCATTCTCGCCCTCGACATAAAGGCAGCGGTCCGTCAGCCGCTCGCCTTCCAGCCAGTGCATGAAAACGCTGTGGGGCTTCTCTTTGAAATCAACTTCAATCAATTCCTTCTTCTGCAGCTTGCGCTTCTCGATCGGCAGCCGGGTAGGGACGCGCTCCTGCTTCTGCATGATCAGGTGGTAGCCCTGAACGTCTCGGTCGTAATAGCGAATGCAATTCTCTAAGAACGCGACCGGATCGTGCGTGGCCAGTTGAGCCATCCCGGCGGCGTCCGGCAGAGGATTGCCGCTTTTTCCCAGTTCTTCATCTAATTTGGCGACTTGCTTTTGAAGTTGCAGATTGGCGTCGGCCGGCGGTGTGCTTTCATCCGATTGCCCCGAGGCAACCAACAACCCCACCAACAAGGGAATCCCCAGCACGCATACTGGCAGATACAAATAGATCGGCCTCATTCTCGGACTCCAAAAAGAGGGGACAGCCCTTAATGTTAGTTTAGATAAGAAATGGAATCAGGGCAATCCGAGATTGCCTTGCCGGTTGCGCTGCGAAATGCAGAGGCTAGTATTGCCGTTTCTTCCATTGACGCGGCGCTACAATGAAATCGCTGTGCGGAACGCGCTCAATTGGATTGGGCAGCCGCGTGCGGCTGCCTTTAGAATGAGGAAGCCATGAACAAGGCGCGGCTTGGATTGCTCATCCTGGTATTGGCAAGCGGATCAGGGTGCGCCGGTTCCCGGTACGAAGTTCACAGTCCTGTCCTGGATGGCAATCAACGGGGCGTGATCTTCGCCGTGGACGGCGCTGGAGGCTTTTTGACCACTTCGCAGGCCTTGGCGCATGAAGTCGAGTCGGCCCACCTTCCCTTGGCGGTAGTGCCGGTGGAATGGTCCCATGGTTGGGGCCGAGTTTGGGCCGATCAGGTGGACTGGCGGCATGCTCGCGAAGAAGGCTGCAAGTTGGCCGGACAAATACTCTCTTATCGACAAGCCTTCCCGCAGGGAAAGGTTTATCTCCTGGCTCATAGCGCCGGAAGCGGGCCCGCATTGGCGGCCGCCGGGGCGTTGCCTCCCAACACACTTGAAAGAATGGTATTGCTGGCCCCGTCCATTTCCAGCGACTATGATCTTCGTCCCGCTCTTCGTGCGGTGCGTCAGAGCATTGAAGTGTTTTGCAGCGAGCGCGACACATTCCAGTTAGGGTTGGGAGTGATGGTGCTCGGGACCGCCGACGGTTGTTGGGGATGCACGGCGGCGGGACGGACCGGGTTTCAGCCGATGGTGCAATCGCCCGAAGACGGACTGCTTTACGACAAACTTCGGCAACATCCGTGGAACCCGTGTCTGGCTTGGACGGGAAATCGCGGCGGGCATTATGGAGGATATCAACCCGGCTTCCTGAAAGCGTTCGTCATCCCTTTGTTCGATGACCGATGCACTCCTTGAGCCCGCGGAAGTCAAAAGCAAGCCACGGACGAACCGGATGAAACACGCCATGCCCGGCCAAACTCAGAGCGTTGGCCAAGGACGGTCGTTTGGTCGGTTGACGTAAGTGATTGATCCAAGCAATCTTAAACGCAGAAAATCGGGCGTCCTGGCCACGGCGCGGTGGGGGCGGGGTTTGGCCGAGGGCCCGATTCATGGAGCGACCTTCTGACTTCTGTTCTGTGTCGTCTCAAGTGCTTGCACCGCATGTGATTGCGCATATTCGTCTCAACACGAAATCACCGTGAGACGAATCTCGTCGTCCGAAGTGCTTATAAATCAGGAGTTTGCGCAATTGGTTCTCACGAAGGCACAAACACACGCCTGGTCGCCCCAAGGTCGGGAAGGGCACAGTATCTCCAGAGTCGCCCCCGGAGTTCGGCCTAAGCAAAAAAAAATCTGAAAAAAAATTGATAGCGAGGCGCCTTCTGCGACCACTACTATATGAGACGCCAAAGGCTGGCGAGTGCCCCAATCGAACAAGTGACGATGCATCATGGAACATAGGCGTTCCTCGGCCGTGCTCTCCTTGGTTGACTCCATTTGCGCGAAGGCCCTTGCGCCCGAGCCCGACCAGAAGCTCTTACAGCTCTTCCGGGAAAACGGCGATCAACATGCTTTTCGAGCGCTGGTCGAGAAGCATCAAGGGGCCGTCTTGGCCGTGGCCCGGCGTTTCGTTCGTGAAGAGGACGCCGAAGATGTCTCCCAGGCCGTTTTTCTAATCTTGGTTTGCAAGATGCGGGCCACGGAGATCGTTTCTCTCCACAGCTGGTTGATCGGCGTCGCCTACCGGACTGCCTTGGAGGCTCGACGCCGGCATGCTCGCCGCCAAAGAGGGCGCGTCCCATTGGAGGATAATATCCCGGATCGAAACGAATCAGTGGAGAACGTAGCGGAAGTGCGCGAGCTCGTGGCCATCCTTCATGTCGAGCTTGCCGGGCTCCCCAAGAAATACCGCGACCCTTTTATCCTTGTGCACCATGAGGAGTTCAGCAGGGCCGAGGCGGCCAAGAAGTTGGGATGCTCAGTTCCCACCTTGGACCGCCGCCTCGACCGGGCGCGAGCGATGCTCGCTCGCCGGATCCGGCGAGCCACCGGCTGCGATGAAGCCATCGCCATGAGCTCGGTGCTGACCGCGAATGCCTTGGTTCCCAGCAGCCGGGAGACCACGTCGCCGAAACTCGTGGAACAAACCCTGCAAACCGCCATGCTGGGCGCGAGCGGCATCGCCGCTAAGGGCGCCATTAAAGCCAACGTTTGGGCGCTCGCGAATTGGTTCGTCCTGCAAAATACTCGTCGCGGATTGATGATCGGCGTGTTGGTGATTCTGGGCTTGTCGGGCGCGGGCCTGGCCGCAGGTTATGGTGTCAAGAACGCGCAAGATCAAAGAGCCGCGCACGCAGTAAGCGGTCCATCGGAGGAAATACAATCTCGCAACGAAAAAGACCTGGACGAAAAAGAGGAAAAGAACCGTCGCGACATCGAACGCCTTGAGACGACCCTGCGAGAGACGGTTGCTCCGAAAGTGCTCGCCGCGATTGAAAAGATCGGTGGCAAAACGACTCTTCTCGAATCCTCGATTGACGAGCACGACGTCGCCCATCTTATCGTGGGATGGGATTTCCCTCCATTTCAGAGGGATGCCAAAGCAATCTTCCATTATGACATCCCGCGCGGGGACTTTAACTTGCGAACCACCTTATGCAAGGAGGACTGGCAGGAAGATTACGCGGTCGATGTCGATCGCACGATCATCTACCGCGGCTTCGGCCGCGAGATCGTTATTAAACTGCCGCAGGTTGCGGAAATGAAGGCGGCGTTTGAGGTGCTGCCGCAGGCTTATATTGATCAAGTCCTTTCAGGATCACAACTGACATGTGACCTTAACGGGCAATGGTATTTTCAGGGCGATAAGGCCAGTCCTTGTACCATTTTTCAAACGGGAAGAAAGCTTCTCCTCATTAATGAGGCGGGTCAAAGAGCTACCGGCAAAGTTATTGACGGCAGCTCAAATAATGCCTTCCTTCACGTAGAAGGCTGGATCCCAGGCTTAGTCGGCGAGCTTTCGCCTGACCGCAAAGAGATCGCGTGGAGATGCGGAAACACCTGGAAACGATGATCTTGGTTATCTCGGAGTAAATCCATCCAAGGAAGAGGACCTTGAAGGCAACATCGAGCGGGCCGTCATTTAACGCGGTTTCGGCAAGGAGATCGTCATCAAACTGCCGCAGACTGCAGAAATGAAAGCGGCGTTTGAGATGCTCAAGCGTGAATAGCCGCCTTGCGTGAAGGCGCTGACCAAAAGGGACGCTGCCGATTTTATTGTTGAGCAGGGTCGGATTCAAAAAGACTTTTCAGCGAGACTTTATTTGGTTTCCGTGTTCACTTCCACAATGTTCAACTCGTTTCAAAATAGGAGCATAAGTAATGGATACGACGATTCGCAGAATCGCGAACAACACAAATACCAACATGGTTTTTGTCCGCAGCGATGTCCCACGAGCTGGAAATTCGGATCATCGTGTTGTGCACGCAAAAGGTAGCCAAACCAGTGACTGGAACGTCCCTTGGAGCACTGAGGAGGCGGCGAGGAAATTGCTACAAGATCCCTCCGGGAATGGGGGGAACGGAATCAAGATTATCACGGGTTCCCACATCTGGGTGATCTGGCAGGAGAAGCCAGTCGGCGGCGCTGATGCGCTTTGGATCATTGAGCATGGGAAGACTAAAGCTGAGACCTCTCCTCGTAACGCCGTTGGGGGAGACATCGCCATAGAAGTTGAGGCCTCGGGGTCCCCCTGCGTTAAAGACCATCCTTAGCATGGCCGACGCATTGCGAGATCATCATAAAGGGTTTGTTTTTAGGACAGGCGAGATTTGAGAGATGAGCGAAGAATCTTCATCTTCCTGGGATTGGGTTGATCCAACCAAGAAGCTGGTCGACGTAGTGGGCCACCTGGTCGACTATTACTTAAAGATCGATCAACGAAATGATGAAAAAAGGCAGGAAGAGTATAAAGCTGTCAGCCGGGCGGAGGAATGGCTCCAGCAGGTGGCTACCTTGGTCGAACGAGCCGCAGAGGAAGCGTCGCGATCGGCTGGAGATTGTCAAGAAGTCTGCTCAGAACTCTTAGGGTACAAGACCAGAATGGAAGCGGCGTTCAACGGCACCCCTTTTTCGGATACTGTGATCGCCGAGTATCGACAGCAATTGGATCGTACAGTTGAATCACTTGAGGGATTTAGTCGGCTGACAGCCGACGATTCCAAACAAAAAGAGGCTGGCAAGCTCCGCTCGATTGCTGCCTACTTTCGCGGGGCAGCAAGAAAACCTGATCGCGCTTAGTTAGCTGATCTCAATGAGGGTACGGCCGATGAAAGCAGATCATAATGTTAAATGGACGTTACTGCTAGCGATGTTAGCAACAACAGCAAGTCGGTCGTCTGCCGACGAAAAGTCCTGGGTCGGCGAAAAGGTGATGGTGAAGACCTCTGAAGTGAAATTCACCGACTGGCAGGGAGACAACCTTGTTGAGGTCAAACTTACAGATGCTCTGCTCCCTGTACTGACTGAAAAGGAAGGGTTTCTGCGCGTTCGCGACGACCGTCGGGAGGCATGGGCCGAGAAAAAAGATATGGTGCTGCTGCGCGACGCTCCAGGGCATTATACCGATCTCATTCGTGTCAATGAGAAAGACCTTTGGGCCTGGAACATGCGAGGGATTGCATGGGGGGAAAAAGGGGAATTGGATAACGCCATCAAAGATTTCACGGAGGCCATCCGGCTCGACCCAAAGGACGGCATGGCATTCGGCAACCGCGGCAACGCCTGGACTCGCAAGAAGGACTACGACAAAGCGATCCAGGACTTCGACGAGGTCATCCGCCTCAATCCCAAGGAAGCCATTGCCTTCAACAACCGCGGTTTCGTCTGGCACGCCAAGAACGAGGATGACAAAGCGATCCGGGACTACGACGAGGCGATCAGGCTCAACCCCAACTACGAGGGCGCCTTCAACAACCGGGGCAACGCCTGGAGTCGGAAGAAGGACTACGAGAGGGCGATCCAGGACTACGACGAGGCCATCCGCCTCAACCCCAAGTATACCCTCGCCTTCACCAACCGCGGTCGCGTCTGGCGGGCCAAGAAGGAGTACGACAAGGCGATCCGTGACTACGAGGAGGCCATCCGCCTCGACCCCAAGAACGCCTGGGCCCTCTTCAACCGCTCGGTAGTGCAGATAATGATGCGTGAACCCGAAGCCCCTCGCGGTTTTCAGGCTGTGCTAGATATCGAGGGGTATAAAGGCCACATGGCTCCGTATGCCGTGGTGCTGGGGCATTTCGCCGCCCGTCAGAGCAACGATGAGTCAGCCGCCAATCGGTTCCTTACCGAGTCCGCCGGCAAGCTGGCGGAGGACTGGCCCTACCCGGCGGTCCGGTTCCTGCGCGGGGAGATCGATGAAGCGGCACTGCTAAAGCTGGCGACCGACGACGACAAGCGGACCGAGGCCCGCTGCTTTCTCGGCCTCGATCACATGCTAAAGGATCGCAAGAACGAGGCGCTGGCCCATTTCCGCTGGGTGAAAGAGCATGGCAACCCGAGTTTCGTTGAGTACACCATCGCCGTGGCCGAGCTGGACCGGCTGGAGCAGGCGAGGGACAAATCGAAGCAATGATTTTATGCTTGATGGAATTGGCGACGGGGACTCCGACAAAGTTGAATGGTTGATTCATCGAGTTACTTTGATCTTGATATAGCTTGGTTTCTCACATTCATCATCTTGGCGCGGAAGACACCGTGGATTATTCTTCATGGCGTTCAGCGCAGCTTCCCCCTCTATTTGCTAAGGGCGGCCCTTTGATGTCCCGCCAAACCCAAGCCCTACTGGAGGCGGCCCTGGCCTTACCAGCGACGGAGCGTGAACAGTTAGTGCGCCAACTCGTGCAAAGTCTTCCCACACCCGTTGATCAGTTAAACGATGAGGATCTGGAAGCTGAGCTTGATCGCCGGTACGCCGAATACCGACGCGATCCGAGCGTAGGAATTCCTTGGTCCAAGATCAAGCGCTCCACCTAGGCGGGTCGTCATAGCTGTTGAAGCCCAAGTCAACTTTCAGAATGGCGAGACGGTGCGCAAAACGGGAATTTCTGAACGACCCGTAGTGAAGTTCTTATCTTTGTCTGCCTCGCTAAGTTCTTCAGCGACGGGCATGGTATCCCGAAATGACGTGTCCGAAATCAAGCAGGGATGCTTGTACTGCTCCTGGCTGCCACCCGTTCGAGCCAGGCGCTGACGATCCCATTCATGCCAGGCGCCGTCCGGGAGCAATTCAACGCGGATCGATCCTAATCGCCCACTGGATCTCTTGGAGGCATATTCGATATTGGCAGTCTGCAGTCGTCGATCCAAGGCTTGAGCCAAATCCATGGCCTGAATGGAATTCATAAAATCCCCGCGCTCTACGAACAGGCCATAGTAGGGCCTTTCATCGTCCCAACATGGCGCCAGACTGTAAGAAGTGAGCGTGAGGTCCTCTTTCCGGAGAATTTCATCCATAGCCTGAGTGACATGGTATTCCGAGAGTTTTTCGCCTGTGATGTTGGCAAAGTGAGCGCCCTTGCTAAGGAATTCGACTAAGGGCGTTTGATGGTAGAAACCCGTCACGCGAACCAGATCATGGATGTGGTAGCGATAAAGCCCAAAAGCCGTGGTGGGAAGAATGTAATACTTCTCTCCCTCTTTCACTTCATGAGCGGCGAGCGTCACCGGATTCTTTTGATCCACTTCACTTTCCGGGATGAATTCAAAAAAATGACTCGTCACATCCAGGACCCCGCTTGGAGTTGCGTCATCCACGGGGATGGTCATTCGGCCCTCGCTGGCGATCAGGCCGACGTCGCGAACGGGCGTGTCGCCAAAATATTTTGGAAAGTGGCGTAGGTAGGCGCCGACGCTTCCCCCGGTCCAGTTGCCCAGAATACAGTTCTTTGGCCAATAGTCACGAGGATAAAGGGTCCCCGTACGGCCGACGATCGCTTCCAGTTCTCTCGCGCGGGAACGATGTCCGCGGCGAATTGAACGAGCCAGCGTGGCACGAATCTCAGCCGGTACATCGATTTCCGAAGTCAAAGTGCCATCATGAATATCGCGAATGAGACTCTCTTTGTATTGGTCGCCCGCTTTGGCCAGGTTGACCAGGGTGCTGGGATTCGCGGCCACGACCATGCCGACTTCTCTTGGCAGACTCAGGCGCAACACCACATAGTATTTGGCGTTCGTATCCTTGATTCGTCCCGTGCAGCCGGGGACGCAATAGAGCCAGCGAATGATGCGTTTCTGCATCTCGGCGGTGAGTCCGGTCACGCTGCCGCAGGGAATGCCAGCCTCGGTGCGAAATTCATCCCAGTCGCTGGAGATCTGTACGATCGGCCGCAGCTTCACTTCCGGATGATCGTAGCGGAAGAGACGCATGCCCCAAATATTCCAGCCGCGACGATAGTCGGCCAAATATTGAGGGGTGACGGGAATAAATTTTCGAGCCGCCGTCGTCCCGCTGGTCAGGGCAAACATATGAACGCAAGGATCGGCCAGCAGCGCCCGAAGATTTCCCCGACGGACTTTCGCTATGTACGGCTCGAAGTATTCGTAAGCAGCGACCGGCAAGTTTCGCCGGAAATCCTCCAGGTTGCGAATGGATGCGAAGCCATGATCTCGGCCGAATTCGGTGTCCGCCTGGAAGGCGAGAATGCGCCGAAGCAGCGCTTCCTGAATTTCGCGAGGCCGCTCGGTGGCCGCTTCAAAGGCGGCAAGATGACGCAACACCGGGCGGCGCACTACCTTGCCTATCATCTTGAGAAAGAATCGGCTGATCATGAATGCGGGCCGATCACTAAGAAAAGCGAGCCGTGATGGGTGAAGGGGAGGCGCTGGGCTTCCGGGTGGCTTTTGGCTCGGTGGGAGTTTTCACTCCCGCAAGGTTCTGTAGAAAAAAGTCCAAGACCCGTCGCTGATATTCTTGTCCGGCGACTTGGATGGCTTGATTGTGTTTGGCGCCTTCCACCAGCCAGAACTCCTTGGGCGGGCCGGCTCGGTCAAAAATGCCACGGGCCATGTCGGGCTTGATGTAGGTGTCCGACCCGCCGTGAATCATCAGCAAAGGTCGAGGTGACAACTTTCGCATGGCCCGTTCCAGGTGAGGGAAGCGGCAGCCTCGTTCCCGGCCGATTTGTTTCAAACCGTAATGGCCCATCCAACTGTACATAAACCTGGGCAGTAGTTCTTGGATTAAGTAGTGGTCGCTGTAGATGGCGATCCAACGGCGCATGTAAGGCACCATCGTGGTATGAGTGGCGAAAGTGCCGTCAGTCACAAAACAGCGGACGTAGGGATCTCTGGCGGCCGCCAATAAGCCGGCGCCGCCTCCCTTGCTGATGCCGAAGAATCCGATCCCTCGACTATCGCCGTCGCTTCTGCTTTTCAAGTAAGCCAAGGCGGCTTGAAAATCTTCCACCTCATGATCGGTGACCCATTGAAGCGGATCATACCCCGGCTGGACGTCGCTGTCCCCTTGGTTTCGGCATTCGAAGCTAAAGACGTCGAACCCGTTGGCTATTAGATTCTCGCAATAGGGTAGACATGACCAACGATTCGAGCCATATTCCAAGCCGAAAAGAATAATTCCCTGCCGCTTCCGGGCGGTCGTACGAAAATAGCAGCCGCACAGGCTTAAGCCGTTCGCCGTGCGAAAACGGATGTCCTGGGCTTCCGGAACCGGTTGGCCAAAAGGAACAATAAATAGGGGCTTTTCTTGAAAGATACGAACGAGATATTCCAGATAGCGCCAGCGCAGGTACTCAAACACAAGCCAAGTGAACAATGCGATCGCCACGGGTATGGCCAGAATGATACCGATAGCCGTGGACAGCGAAATCACGATGCGAGTCTCCGAGGCCTCGAATATCCCACCGATGCAATCCCGGATGGGACCTGCCATCATCCCCTTTTTGGAGACCGATTTCCAGTCTTAATTCTCAAATCGACTCACAATCAGGGAGACATTTTGGCCGCCAAATCCGAAACTATTGCTCAAAACGTGACGAACCCTTTTTTCGCGCGCTTCGTTAGGAATGTAATCCAAGTCACATTCGGGATCTGGAACTTCATAATTAATGGTGGGAGGAAGCACACCCTGGCGAATCGCCATGACGCTGATGATCAGCTCCACGGCGCCGGCAGCGGCGATGAGATGGCCCAGCATGCTCTTACTGCTGCTCACGGGTACGAGATAGGCGCCGTCGCCGAAAACCTTCTTAATGGCCAAAGTTTCGACCTTATCGTTCACCTGCGTGCTGGTTCCGTGAGCATTGATGTATCCAATGTCGGAGGCGGACAGGCCGCTATCGGTCAGCGCGCCCTGAATGCAGGCGATGGCCCCCCGGCCTTCGGGATGGCTGTCGGTAATGCGAAACGCGTCTCCCGTGGAACCGTACCCGGTCATTTCCGCATATATCGGGGCTCGACGGCGTTTTGCATGCTCTAACTCCTCCAGCACGAGCATTCCCGCTCCCTCGCCGAGAACAAAGCCGTCCCGGCGCAGATCAAATGGACGTGAGGCCCTGGTAGGATCCTCGTTGAAGGTTGACAGCGCCGTCAGCAAATTGAAGCCGGTAACGCCGAATGGATGGATCATGGTGTGAGCGCCCCCGGACAGCATGATATCGGCGTCGCCATGCCGAATCAGCTCGGTCGCCTCTCCGATGGCCTGGCTGCTGGCCGCGCACGCGGTCAAGCAATTGTAGTTCGGTCCCTGCAAATCAAAATAATCAGCCAAGTGACCTGACGTGGTGTGCAACTCCTGTTCCGATTCGCGCCCGGCGTGAAAGCTTTCCAGACCTCCCTTGGCAAACCCGACTGTATTCATCGCGCGCGTTTCGGAATTGTAATTGCGCGCGATCTGGTAAATCATGTTGTGAAAATCCTGGATGCCTTCGCCGGCGCCCAAGTAAACACCGATACGAGTACGATCGACCGGGGAATGGTCCAGCAATTCGGCGTCGGCCAAAGCTTGCTGGGCTGCGGCGGCCGCAAATTGACTGTTCGGCCCGGAATTGATCCAGCGCTCGGGGTCTTTCACGAATCGGCCCAAGTCAAAATTCTTAACTTGAGCCGCGAACTTCGTTGGAAAGGCTCGCGCGTCGAACCAATGGATGGGTCCTACGCCGCTTCTGCCCTCGAGCTGGGACTGATACAATTCCGCCACGCTGTGACTCAACGGCGTGATCGCACCCAATCCTGTGATAACGACTCGTCGACGCATAAGGCTGCTCGATTACTCCCATCGGCGGAACACCGCGGCGGCACACTGCCCTAGCTCGGTGAAGCCGGTCTTTAGGAAATAAGGTTTAGAAATTGGACGCAGCTCACCCGTGGTTACCGTCACCGGGCAGGCAGGGTCTGGTTCCTGGTAATTCAGCGTCGCGGGAAGTTGACCATGCTTGAGCGCCAATAGGCTGGTCAAAATCTCCGTCGGCCCCGATCCCGCTCCCAAATTGCCAAAATAGCTTTTGGCCGCGAACGTCGGCACGGCGGGTCGGCATTCACCGAAGATCTCGTGAAGGCCACGTGCTTCCCAAACATCTCCGGGTATAGTCCCAGCGCCGTTGGCATTGATGTGATCAATATCCTGGGGCTCGATCTCGGCTTCAGACAAAGCAGCCCGGATGGCCCGTGCCAAGCCACGTCCCGTCAAACCGCGGTCAAAGGCCGCTCCGAACCCGACTAATTCGCCATAAATCTTGGCTTTCCGCTTTTGTGCGTGGTTCAATTCCTCGAGCATGAGCACGCTCGCTCCCTCCCCCAAAACCATGCCGTCTCTTTGCCGGTCAAACGGACGGCTGGCTTTGGTCGGTTCTTCGTTGCGTTTCGACAAGGGTTGGAAAAGGCATTGACGCACCATGCTGAGGGGGTTGACGCGGCTCTCGGCCCCGCCCACCAGAAAGTAATCGGCCTGGTTGCGCCTGAGGATGCGAAATGCTTCCCCAATCGCCAGCATACCGGCCACGTCCGATTCGGTGATGGTGTTATTAGGGCCTTGGGCATTGTGCATGATGGAAATGTGGCAGGCCAGCATGTTCGGCAAATACTTGAGCATCCATAAGGGAGGGATGTTCGATAGCCCTTGGCTTCCCCATTTTCCTAAGTCGACGATTCCGGGCTGACCATTGGCGCTCACCAAGGATGCGTGGCCAAGCTCCTCCAACTCACTGGCGATGAGGCTAGCGCCGAACTCCACCCCGAAACGCGTGGGATCGAGATCATCGATTTGCGCCTGCGAGTCGTTTAGAGCCAGCTGCGCGGCGGCCACCGCCAACTGAATGCTTCGGGCCATCATGCGTAAGCTTTTACGATCTTTCTTATCCACAAACTGCTTGGCATCGAAGTTAACTACTTCGCCCGCGAAACGAACCGGCAGACCTGCCGGGTCGAAGTTTTGGATCGTGTGAACCCCGCTTTTGCCTTGGCGAAGAGAATCCCAGCACGTGGCGAGATCTTTGCCGATCGGATTGACGGTTCCGATGCCTGTCACCACCGCTCGGCGTTCGGAAGAAGTCATGATTACCGCCCTGCCGGCCATGGTGGCTTTACGAAAAGCGCGACCGAAATGACGATCCGGCGGCGCTTTCGACCCAGGCTTCAGGTTAAGTCGTTGATTTGACGTCCGTGCGGTTGGCGATGGCTTTGGCCAACCCTAGCAAGTGCTGCAGCTCTCCGCTGAACACAAAATTGTGATCGCCGAACAGTTGCTGAGAACGAGCACGGTCAAGGTGGGCGAAAAAAATCTCTGCCTCGGCAACCAATGCATCCGCCACCCGCACTCGCCCTTCCACGGCCGCGCCTTCCGGCCGAAGATGCAACAATGTCACCTCGTAAATGAGCTGGCTTCCTGGAAATACTTCCCGGTGATACCGAACATAAGGGACCTTCGCGAGAACCACCTTTTCCCGAAAGTCATTGGCATCACCGACGAGAATGCCTCCCGTCTGAGCCAGTCCCTCCAGAATCAGCGAACCGGGCATCAGCGGATAACCCGGAAAATGATCGGCGAAGTAGTCCTCCGCCAAGCTAAGGTTTTTTACCGCCTTGGCGGATTTCCCTTTTTCAAATTCTAGAAATCGGTCAATCCAAATCCAGCGCATCTTTTGCTACATGCGGAATGAGGGCGAACAGCGAAATAGTGTCCAAGTGCAGACGCGGACAAGGCAGTCCCTGTTCACTCCCTCATTCTGATTTGCTGAACTATTCGTTGCTTTTGCCGTTCGCGCCGGGCTCGGTCAGTTTTCCTTGGATATATCGAGTGATCATCTCCACGGTGAACAAGTCGCTAATGCTGTTGACTTCGGGATTCTTTTCAAATTGGCTCAAGTCGGCGAATGGCATGCGGGCTTTGAGCTCGGCCAGGCCCTTATCCGTCACTTTGCCGTTCTGGACAAATTCCGGGTCTCCTTGGAAGATCGCTTCCGGGAAGAGTTCTCCGCGCGGAATCTTGATGCCAAACTCCCGCTCGAGGCGAAAGACGATGTCCAAGAAATCGATGGATTCCGCCCCCAGGTCGCCTTGGAGGGTGGAGGCCGGCTTAATCTCATCTTCTTCGACATTCAGCGCTTCCACCAGCGTCGCGGAGACCTTGGAAAAAATCTCGTCCTGGCTTTGCATGGATAGAACCTCCTCAAACAAACACAGATGACCGAACACAAAATCCCCGCCGGCTAAGCCCGGCGAGGCGGATGCTCGACGTTGAACCCTGGCGCATCCTGCTACCCCGAAACTGCTCCTAGACTCAAGCCGCCGTCCACGACAATCACCTGACCGGTGACATAGGCGCTTTCGGCGGTGGCAAGAAAGGCGACGACCCGTGCAATATCCTCGGGCTGTCCCAGACGGCGCATCGGGATGAATTTCTTAATGAGGTCCCCTGCCTTGTTGCGCACCGCTTCGCTCATATCGGTTTCAATGAAACCGGGGGCGACCGCGTTCACCGTGACGTTTCGGCTCGCCAACTCGACGGCCAAAGCACGAGTCAGGGCATTGATGGCACCTTTGCTGGCCGCATAGTTGGTTTGCCCCTGGTTTACGTACTCAGCCGCCACGCTGGATATATTGATGATACGCCCCCGTCTTTGCTTCATCAGCGTGTAGGCTACCGCTCGGCAAAAGTGATAAACTCCGCCGAGGTTGGTCTGGAGCACGCTATCCCAAGCTTCCGGCTCCATACGAATGAACAAATCGTCGCGTATGATGCCGGCATTGTTCACCAAGATATCAAGACGGCCCCACTGCTTTTCCAGTCGCTCGACACATTCTGGAGCCGTTTTAGGGTTTGCTACATCACCCTGCAAGCTCAATGCCGTACCACCCGCCTGCGTCACTTCCTGAATTAATGTATCGGCAGCCGCCTGGTTTCCACGGAAAACAAACCCTACTTTTGCACCTTCCAGAGCCAGGTTCTTGACAATAGCTCGGCCAATCCCCCGGCTGCCGCCGGTTACCAGTGCCACTTGATCCTGAAGTCTCATGGTTCAATGCACGAGTTTTTGTTCCGTCTTTTTCAGTCCGGCGAGGAGGCAATATAAGTCCCGCCAATGCGCTATCAATTTCGCATCCGTAGATTCCAAAGCTGGGTCTCGATCTCGGAGGTTATAGCTTTCAAGCACCAATCGAGCCGAAACCGCCTGATTTCCCTCAATTTCACCCTTTCCCTTCAAAGTCGCTAAATTTCCCGATCGCTCAGTCGCTTCCACGGTTACTAACAACTGCCGGCCTGGCTCAACAAAATGGCCAAATTTGACGTTTTTTGCTTCTCGCAAAACAATCATGCTATACTTAAAGTCGTCGCTAATTCTTAGCAGCCAAGCTCCGGCCTCCGCCAAGGTCTGCAGCATCAAGACGCCGGGCATGACAGGGAACGATGGAAAGTGGTCGGCTAAGTATTCTTCCCCCAAGGTAAGATTCTTAACTGCCCGGATCCGTTGCGCCTCGACCTCGGTTATTTGGTCCACCAAGTTGAATCGCATAACGCCAAAAGCGCCTAACTAGTTCTGGCGAACCACTTTCGATCAAAATCCTACCAAAAAGAAAAGTATACCTACGCCGCTACCCCCCGGCAACCCCGAATAAAATATTCATTTCTGAATTAGGTTCGAGAGCAACTATCTCGGACCTAGCACGGCAATTGAGCAAAACTACCCTTTAAGCTTCGACGGAAGTCCGTACTTTGGCGATATGGTGCCGCCAGATTGTTCCGCACAGGCTAAGTAAATCGGGCAGGAGGATGCGATTGGATCGACAAGGTCGAATTTGACAAACAAACTCTCCCAAGCCAATTTGCTTTACGAGATTCCACTCGCTATTACGAAAGTCGACCTTTCCTTGATCTTCTTGCCGACCCTGGATGCTCTGGTACAATCCCTTCACAACATTCCATCGTTACTCTATGAGGAGTTGGGCATGGGTAGTCGGCGTCGAGGCAGCGGGCGTCGTAAGGTAGGCCGAAAGAAACGTCGTATGCGCGCCAAAATTCGCCATAAGAAGTGACCAGGGCGGTCTAAGCAGAACCCCTTCCGGACCTTAGCGGTTGGTTTCCAAGCCATCTGGATCAAAGCCATTCTTGGGGCTTGAGGAATTCGGCAAGTTCCGCTTCACGCGAGCTCGGAGATGGTTGGAAATCATACTGCCATCGGACAACCGGCGGCAGAGACATAAGGATCGATTCAATGCGTCCCCCCGTCTTCAGCCCAAATACCGTTCCCCGATCATAGAGCAGGTTGAATTCCGCATAGCGTCCCCGGCGAACTTCCTGAAACGCCTTCTGGGCCTGCGTGTACTGGTCCGCTTTATGTTTGTTTACGATGGGACCGTAAGCGTTCAGAAAGGAATCGCCGCAGTCACGCACAAATTGAAACGTCTCCTCGCGATGAGTCTCCAAATAGTCGAAAAAAATGCCCCCCACTCCTCGGGTCTCGCCCCGGTGGGGTAGATAAAAGTAATCGTCGCACCACTTCTTGAAGCGTTGGTAATTAGCAACAAGTGGATGTCGATCGCAAACCTCTTTCCACACTCGGTGAAAATGCACCACGTCTTGGCGGTCGGGGTAATAAGGAGTTAGGTCGCTTCCGCCGCCAAACCATTCCTTGTCGCCCTTTGTCAGAAACCGGAAATTGGCATGGACGGCCGGGACCATTGGATTACGAGAGTGCAACACCAGGGAAGTCCCGGTGGCGGAGAACCCCGTGCCTTCGCCGGGAATCTGTCGGGCGAATTCGTCCGATAATATCCCATTCACATCCGAGAAATTGACGCCCGCCTTGTCAAACACCATTCCTTCAATCAGTACGCGAGTCCGACCTCCTCCCCCATCGCCTTCCCGCCGCCAAACGTCTTCGCGAAACTTGGTCGAACCGTCTATTTGCTCCAGGGCCGCGCAAATCCGATCCTGCAAATCACGGAAATACTCAGCGCACTGGTTCCTGAATTCCATCGTCGCCTCTCTTTTGCAGTATATCGTGTCTACGAAGCGAACCCACCCGTTTGGCCTAGGAACCTATCTCGAGCCGTCGTATAATCCGGGGCCTTTCTGAGTGGTCGAGGAGGGAGCCTCGTGGCGGATAACTCCGGCGACCTGGTGGTCGAGACCTTCAAACTCACCAAGATTTACCAAAACCGCCAGATCGCCCTCAATGATGTTACTGTGAAAATTGAGCCGGGGTGCGTTTTGGGCCTGCTGGGCCCCAACGGCGCCGGTAAGACAACGTTTCTGCGCCTCGTCCTGGGTTTGCACCGGCCGACCGCGGGTTGGGTCAAGGTCTTTGGCAAATTCATGACGCCGAATTCGGCCGGGCTCCGACGCAGGATCGGCTATATCCCCACAAATCCCCAATTCCCCACGGGTATGTCCCCGATCGCCTATTTGGATTACATGGCCCGGTTGTTCGGGCTGCCGGCTGACGTGCGCAAGCCTCGCCTGGCTTCCCTCATTCGAGCGGTCGATTTGTTGGCCGTTTCCGGTGAGCCCATCGCGGGCTTTTCCAATGGGATGACGGCTCGCCTTGCCGTGGCCACCAGCCTCATCAATGAGCCTGACTTGCTCATTTGGGATGAGCCGACGCACGGACTGGACCCGGAAGCACGCCGGAGCATGCTCGATCTCATCAAGACGCTGGCGAAGGAAAAAACGCTCGTGGTCAGCAGCCATAACTTGAGCGACATTGATGAAGTGTGCAATCATGCGGCCGTTCTCAGTCGCGGCCAGCTCATCTATTGCGGCTCGTTGCAGGACCTCAAGGGCCGAATGCGCCGCAATCACTACGAACTCGACCTGGAAGGCGACCAAAAAGCGATCGCCAAGGCGACTCAGGCCATCAAAGGATATCAGGATTTTAAGTCCGTCAGCGTTCGGCAGCGCCGATTGGAGCTGCGAATGAGCGACGATGCCATCAACACGTCAGCCTTGGCGAACGTCTTTATGACCTTGGCCGACAACAAAGTCACCTTGGTCAGCATTCGCAGCGTCGGGCAGCAAACCGAACAAGCATTTCTCGACCTGGTGGAAAAGGAAGAATCGCGCGGTTTTGCTCGAGCCTATCAGAGTGAAAGTGAAGCGGCTTAAGCCCACGGACCGCTATCCGTGCGCTTGGATTTCGCAGGGAGAAATACGTGGAACCCTTAGCTCCGATCAAGTCGGCGAAGATTAATCGTTGGCTGCCTTATTGGGCCGTGCTTCAGGCCGATTTCCGGCAAACCTTGCGAAGCTGGGTTTATCGATTCTGGGTTTTGATTTCCGTCCTCGCGGCCGCGGGGTATTTGCTTTACCGCTTTGGCATCGCCCATGAAGCGGGCATGGTCCAATATGCCTCCAAGCTCATTAGCGATTTGCTTCGTTGGAGCGTTCTCGGCAGCGTTGCCCTCATCATTGCCCTGACAGGAGGTAGCATTTCCTCCGAACGCGGTATCATGGCTGACTCGGTCCTTAGCCGAGGCATCAGTCGATATCAATATTTCCTCGGAAAGTGGCACGCCCGGCTCATCGCGGTCGTCGGCACTTTCTCGATCATGGGGCTGTTGGCCCTGACCGGCAGCTTTTTTCTTTTCCATGTGGACCTGTCGCTCTTCGGCAGTTTGATGGCCTTAGCGACTCTGGTCGCTTTCCTCGCTGTCGTCACCACTTGTGGGGTCACGGTCAGCGCGATTTCAAACAGCACCGTCCTGGGCATCGCCATATTGTGGCTGGTTCTTTATGGGGCAGGTTTCGCGCTTGCCCTTTTGCCGGCGCCCATTATGACGCCTGTGCGAGTTCTGGACAATTTGCCCAACACCTTGCAAGGGCATTATGATCTTGCCGTGCTCGGTAAATTGATCGGTTGGTCGGCTCTCAGTTCCGTCGGAATGGCAACAGTCGGACTGGTTTATTTCTCACGTCGCGATGTCTGATTCATCAGCTCCCGTCACTCATAGGGTTCGCACCCGTTAGAAACACGAACGGCCAGGGAAATCTCCGGAGCCATCCGGAGTCCTCCCTGGCCGACCTTGGTGTTTTCGACCAGATCTAACGATTATCCGCTGGATGAAAGATGTTTTGCCCGTGCGAATCAACTCCAGAGACAAAACCATTGCCGTCGGTTTCGCGCCAATTTCGGTCGCCGGCCTCGGGGGGTCGGCCCGCTAAAGCGTTGTACAAATCAACCGTTTTCAATCCCGCTTTTCGGCCACGATTAATCAAGGTGCGATAGTCTGTGTGTCGCATTTCCGGACTCCAGCCTGCAGGACAAACGTCGTTGTTAACTCCATCGGCTGCAACTGCGCAAGATATGACATCATATCTTGTGCCGAATGAGGTGATTACTTCTATGGGTGGTGCATGTGCATGCAGTACAAGGACTTGCAGCGATACCTTGAAAACTCAAGAGACCGGACTTATCCGATTGGATTTCTTTTTAGTTACAACCGTACGCTTAAACGGGGAGAATATGTTCACTTTTGGAACCCCCCCAAAAGTGGTTAGTGGCTAGTGGTTAGTGGCTAGAAAAGAAAAAAACACGCTCTTTCTTTGCTAACCACGAACCCCGAGCCACTAACCAATAACCACTTTTGTTTCCTTTCTAACCACACTGGCCACTAACCACTAGCCACTTCACTCAATCGCTTCATGGCAGTATTCCGGGCCAGGCTGGCAATGGTTTCGCGAGCAGCTGCTTCCACGGCCAATTCCCATTTCGGATCAGAAGGCTTAAAGGAGAAAATGATGCCTCGCGAGCTGTTGATTATGGCCCCGAGTCCATCATCGCGAAAAGCGGTGGCTACATCTTGGGCCGCTCCGCCTTGAGATCCAAATCCAGGAACCAGGAACGGCACTTCCGAAATCAACTTGCGAAGATCCTCCAATTCGGCCGGATAAGTGGCCCCGACAACCGCCCCTACGTCACCCAGCCCGCACTGCCCGAGATTTTCCCGAGACCACTGTCCTACCGCTTCGGCCACATGCACATAAACCGGTCGGCCATCACACAACAGGTCCTGGAATTGACCGGCGCCGGGATTACTCGTTCTCACCAGCACAAAAATACCGCGACCCGACCGGCGAGCGCTTTCTAAGAACGGCTCCACCGCATCGCGGCCCAGATAAGGATTAACAGTCAAAGCGTCGGCGTCCCAGACCGGATGATGCCGACCGGCTATTGGTATGCCGTCAAGACCCGCGTCCGCATAAGCCGAAGCCGTCGAGGCGATGTCGTTTCGCTTGCCATCAAGAATGGTGATCAGTCCTCGTTGCCGCGCCTTGGTCAATACTCGCTGGAGGGCCGTCATTCCTTCAGGTCCGCAGGCCTCAAAAAATGCGCTCTGTGGTTTCACGACCGGCGTCAAGGGCGCGACGATGTCGATGACCCGGCTGCAGAATTCCTCATACGCCCGCGCCACGGTTCGCAAACTGTCGGCACCGTGCCGCTGGCGAATCTCGTCGGGCAACGACTCCCAACGCGGGTCCAGACCCACGCAAACGGAATTCCCCTTGGCGCGACAGGCGGAAGCCAAACGATCGGCGAAATGAGTCATTTCGTCAATGTTTTACGTTCAACATAATCGGCGGACTAGAGTAGCTCATCTTCACGACAAAATTAATGAAGACACGAGCCGCTGATCGGTGATGCTTGGCAGGATCGGAAATGGAATGGCCAATAAGGGGCTATGCAGTCATATTCCGATTTAGCCGCTATCCTGACCGACAACGGAGGTTTGTCACTCGTTTTGCTCCCTACTCTTGCTCTTGCTCGGGCTCTTGCTATCATTGGGAAACAAGAAACAAAGAAAATTGGAAGTCCGAAACAAGTTTCAAATGCAAAATGAGTTTGTTTGGGTCGTTTGGGATTTCGAGTTTCGTGTTTGTTTCGGATTT
>Ga0207070_1093_pt1 | contig 21525 bp, 16 predicted proteins | sample Alteio_BWMinHeat_92_FD_153591 | JGI IMG/M metagenome (GOLD analysis project Ga0207070, IMG submission 153591) | Enriched cells from forest soil in Barre Woods Harvard Forest LTER site, Petersham, Massachusetts, United States -... | ecosystem: Environmental > Terrestrial > Soil > Temperate forest >...
CGGCTCGTTCGACATTGCGGCGAGCCGTGTGCCCACGACCCGGCCGGGAACTTGACCCAGTACATCGGCAGCAATGGGCGGATTAATCTCACGCACTCGGCGGACGGACAATTGCTTTCCGCCTCGACAGATAAAGCAGTGCTTCAGTACCGCTACGACGGCGAGGGCAATCTTCTGTGTCGAACTGCTGATGGCAAAGCGACCACCTTTGTGCCGGATCCATTGACGGACACATGGCGTCCACTATTGGCGACCGACTCCCAGGGCGGGCAGATGGCGTACTTGTGGGACGGAAACGCGCCCGTGGCAATGAAGTCCAACGGCCAATGGAAGTTCTTCCTGCACAATCATCAAGATTCCGTGCGGTGTGTGGTGGATCAACAAGGCCAGGTCGTTGAAAGGTTGGACTATTGCGCCTTCGGTCGTCCATTGCGCGAACCGGACGGCGCAGGTCTGCGACCGGGCTTCGCGGGCCTGCTCTACGATCCTCGCACAGCGCTGTATCTGACTCGGGCGAGGGCTTATGACCCCACATTGGGGCGGTTTCTGCAAATTGATCCTCAGCACCGCTTGCCGATGGGATCGCAAAAGGACCTATCGACATACGCCTACTGCGGAGGAGACCCGATCAACTATCGAGATATTAATGGGGCACAACCAGGAAGCACCTTCGACGATGACATCCGAAGGAGGACTTATGGCTCAGGTAGAGCGTCTGACGACGCTCTGCGACAATTAGAACGTCTTGCCAGGGGAAGCGACCAATACGCAAGAGGTATTGTAGGTGTGCAGGGACGACCTCCGGGAATCCTGGAAAGAGTGGTAGGTGTACTTGGAATAAGAGACTCCTTGCGGCCCGACCGCTTTGGTCCAACGCCCGTCAATGTGCCAACCGCACAAATCACTGGCATAGGCATGATGATGAACTATCATCTCGCCAATCAGCGACTGCTAAACCCGAACCCAATCGACGACGGTTCAAGCAGAATGCCCTGGAGAGCGGTGGTTAACCAAGAAGCGCAACTTCGGAACATGGTGCAAACGAGTGGAGCACTCGACGCAATTCGCGCCCAGCAATGGCAATCACCCTCTCCACAACTGCGGAACTATCTGCAGAGTGTGTCGAGAGGTCACGACGATCAATGGAGGAGGCCACCGCTTCCTCCGGGTGGTGGCGGACCCGGGGCAGGCCCAGGCATCGGTAACTCTTTGAGCGGTTTCGGGCGACCTGGTCCCATACCAATGGTCCCTCAAAGAGTTGGCGGCATATCTCTACGCGGGGCGGGCGATGGTTTGCGTGGTCTAGGCAACCTCGAAGGTGTCGCTCTGGACCCGAGCGGGCGGCTCATCTTGGTTGCGAACAACAAGGAGGACATCGAAGTACCCGCGCTACGCTTGGATGACATCGTCACCATCTTCCGCAGCGTTTACAACCACGGCGAGGCGCCCTTCGTTTCGATCGACCCTGATCCGAAGGACCCTACCGGTCCGATCATGCACATCCGTCACGGTCCTGGAACGTCCAATACCTACGTGGGATGGATCTTATTTGAGGCCGATAGGTGTATGAAAACTTACAGTCTTGGACGTGACAATCTTTCGGGAACGTCATTCCAGTCGAAGATTAAGGGCTACCAGACGCACCTGTCGTTGCGGTTCGCGAATCGGCCGAGTGGTCAAGGACACGAGAACTGGGAGCGATACTGGATTGTGCCGGCCGAAGTCTCGCAGCTGCGGGCCAAGGATGGTCGGACTACTCTCCTGCACGTGCCGCTCAAGTTGAAAACCGAGGCAATGGTCATGCGGAAAGGGAAGCTGGTTCCTGCCCCGAACGGCCAGTCGTCGCGAAGAGCGCAATACTTCACCAAGTGGTTTACGGATCACTACGAGGAGATTGCCAAGGAATCAAGATCGCGGCCGCCCAAAGAGAGTGGCATGGATTCTGAGATTCCAGTATTCGCAGAACTCCAGCGCATCGCCGTGGTGTCTGCCGTGGCCGAAAGGCTGCGGGACCAGGGAGTACCGTTGCCCTCTTGGATGCATGATTATCCAGTCAAGCCTTTCCCCTTTTCGGCAACAACGCCGGCCATAACAGTAAAGTCCGAAAAGAATGTGGGCAAGAACGTCATTGAGTACTCGATATACGGAGGCGTAACACTTTCTCCGCCGAAGGAAGTGGTACGTGTGGTTGCGAGTGCACCGCAAGCGGAAGCTGTAGGTCCGCGAATCCGTGATGCGGTGTCCCGGGAACCCGCGCTCAATCCCGTGAGCTTCGAACAGGACGGCAAGCGCTTTCGCGCCGTTGCGCTCCCGGGCAATGAGACCGTGTCGCTTGGGGCCAATCGCCTCGAGGAAATCGACCTCAGGGTGCCGTTGGCGGACGAACACGAAGTGCGTTTAGTACGCCACTTCCACTCATTCTTCGAACCCGCCGACGTTTTCGGGTCGTCTTGGACGCTTGATCTTCCTAGGTTGAGCAAACGGGCTGGAGCGCCCGCTGAACAGGCTGGGATGCGGAAAATCTATTACGAGCTAACCACTCCGTTGTACTCTTATGCACAAGTCTTTGCCGAATTAAAGCAAGTGCCTGAAGTCGGTGCTCGCCTTCTCGTGCCGTCAACAGCAGGCGAGATGCTGGGACTGGCGGACTCCAAGGAACTAGGTTTCCCGACCGACGTGTTGCTCTTTCGTGACGGCCGCCGCTGGCATTTCGACCAGGCCGGCAACCTGGTCGCGATCGAACAATTACCCCTCAAGTTGCGGTACCACTACGACGAGAAACGACGCCTTAATCGGATTGAAGGCGCCCACGGAGCGAAGCTGGCGTCCGTGAGACTGGAGTACGACAGTCGTGGGCGTCTTGTTGCGGCTAGCGGAAGTCACGGGGAGGCCGCGAGCTACGCCTACGACCTCCAAGGACGATTGCAGCGCGTACAGCGGCCCTCGGGCAGCGTCGGCTATCGGTATCAGGGCGCTTTAGTGTGTGCGGTCGAGGAGAACGGCCAAGAGACTCGTCAGTTCGTGTATGCAGCCGGCGGCCGGCTGCGGAAAGAACGGCAAGGACCAGTTGTCGAAGTTGCCTACGAGGTAACTTCTGGACGAGCGGGGACCAAGATCTCGGCCCGTCGGTCCGGTCCAGAGGATGTAGCCGAGACGTGCGAGTACGACGCGGCTTATCGGCCCATCAGTCGGACACTCGGGGATGGAACTCGAATGAGCTGGCGGTACCAGGACGACGGGGCCACGGAGATCACTACGACTCCCTCGCATGGTCGTTCCTGGGTGACGAACCGTTCGGCCGACGGCCGGCGAGAAGAGTACCGCGTCCCAGGCGTGGAGAAGCAAACGGCGACCTTCGACAAGGCTGGCCGGTTGCAGGAACTGCGGCAAGAGGACCGGCTTGTTTTGCGGCAAGAATGGCTTCCTAACGGGCTTCCGGCTGCGACTGCCGACGAGACCGCAGTGACTCGCCTTGACTACCACAAGAACGGACTGTTGGCCAGCATGCACATTGCCCCGCCGAAGCAAGAATCCGGTTCCCGGCGGGTGCTCGAGGTCAAATTCGACGACCGCGGACGGCCGTCCACGATAACCGACGAGTCCGGGTCCACCTCCGCGCTGACATATGATGACGCTGGCCAGCCCGCCGAGATCACATCCCCGCGTTCCAAGATGACTGCACAACGCGATTCGAAGGGCCGACTGCAAGCCATCACGACCTCCTGGGGTCAGCAGGAAAAGCATACTTACGACCCCGCCAACGCGTGGTTACAGCGCATTGACCTAACCCTGGGCGGCCACAATGCTTCCGCCGAGTTCGAAAAGGGCCGTCCGCGCCGGTTGCGGCAGTTCGACGGCGGCGAATTCCTGATCACTTACTTCGACCAAGGCCAGCAAGTGGGCCAGCCGCGGGAAATCCTGACTCCCAACGGCCTGCGCCTGAATTTTGAGTACGACGGGAAAAACCGCGTCAAGAAAGTGCGGTGTGGAGACGCCTATTGTGTTGAGTACACGTTCGACAACAGCGATCGGCTGATCGGCCTCCGGCAGGTGGCACTCAATCGCTGAAGTGAAGGAGAAGCAAATGATGTGGTTCAGAAAGCGATATGGTGATTCCCACGGCACGGTGCCTCAGGAAACCACGATGCTCCCATGCGAAGTGGAGAACGGCCTCCCCAGGGATGCTGCCCGGTCAGCCTCCGCCTTTTCCTGCACCGATGCCGGCGCAAAGTCACGTCAGACGACCGATGCAGACCTAGGTGTCATAGCGAGCTCTGAAGGAAGCTCACCTGTGGCTACGGTTTTGGATGAGGCACTGGAAGCCGGGATAAATACTGATTTCTCGAAGTGTCCTTCGGAGCTCACTCGATACAACCAGAGCGTACCGGATCAGACCGGCTTGCAAACGGATGGACAGAATAGTATCTCGCCCTCTTCCCAGGAGCCGTCGAGGCTAGACGCAGTAGCGACAGCCCTCGATGAGGTTAGCCGGAAGGTTTCCGAGTTGGCGGGGAAGCAAGAGGATTTGAACCGATTGTTCGAATCGCGCTTGCAATCTGACGAAGTTCAGGCCAAGGCAGTCGAACGGCTTCATGACCAGATTCAGGACTATAAGAACAACTTCATCCGTAAGGCGATCGTGTCGGTGTTGAAAGACGTGATCCACTGCTGCGACTTCGTTGCCGGTGAACTTGAAGGGATTTCAGCCTCCGGTGACGCTTGCACGGCGCCCTCGCTCGAACACCTCAAGCAGATGTTGTTAGACGTTCTCTTCAAGCATGACATCGAGCCGTTCCGCTGCGAAGAGGACGGCTTTGATCGCAAAACGCAACAGTGCGTGCGAACGGTGCCGACGGTGATCCTGAAAGACGACAAGAAGATCGCGACACGAGGAGTGATTGGTTTTCGGGACAAAGACACGGTTGTTCGCAAAGAACAGGTAGCCATTTACAAATATGCTGCGACCGGGCAATAACAGTATCTCTCACAATGAGTTCATGGGGGGTCTTCATCATGGCAGAAATCAAAAAGGTATTCGGTATCGACCTGGGTACATGCAACTCTGCGGTAGCTCACATCGATGACTTCGATCGAGCGGTTACGGTACCAAACGATATCAATGAGCCAACCACGCCTTCAGTTGTGTACTTTGAAAGCCAAGACAATGTGGTAGTGGGGCTCGAGGCCAAGAGCATGGCCGAGGTCGAACCGGATCGAGTGGTCCAGTACGTCAAGCGGTTCATGGGCCGCAAGGACGAGTTCGCCTTTGAGTATGGAGGCAAGCAATACGCTCCCGAGGAGATTTCGGCCATCATACTCAAGGGGTTGGTCGATAAGGCCCAGCAGAACCTCAAAGAAAAGATCGTGGATGTCGTCATCACGGTCCCGGCCTATTTCGACGATGCCCAACGCATGGCGACCAAGAACGCGGGGGCACTGGCTGGATTGAACGTTCTAGACATCGTAAATGAGCCGATTGCTGCAGCCGTGGCGTACGGCGTCCAGGCCAACGGTAAGAACGAGCGCATCCTCGTCTACGACCTCGGCGGCGGGACCTTCGATGTGACTGTGATCGAGGTAAGTGACAAAGGCTGGCGAATTCTAGTCACCGGGGGCAAGCACCTGCTCGGCGGCGTGAATTGGGACGATCGCCTGATTACTTACCTGGCGAACGAATTCGAGAAGCAACATGGCGTCAACCCGCTGACCGATCCATTCGCTCATCAGGAAATACGCACCAAGGCGGAGGCGATAAAGAAGCGCTTATCCGCCAAGACGAAGGACCCCTTCACGTTTTCACACGGCGGCCAGAAGTTCCGCATTGAGGTGGAACGCGACAAGTTCGAAGAGATCACCGCCGATCTTCTGGACGAGTCGATCCAGGCGACTCGGGAGACGCTCGACGAGCTGGAAAAGAAGACCGGCAATCGCCACATTGACCGCCTCTTTCTTGTCGGCGGATCGTGTCGTATGCCACAAGTAAAGTCGCGCGTAGATGCGGAATTCAGCATCGCCTCGGAGATCTATGACCCGGATGAATGCGTGGCGAAGGGAGCGGCGATTTGGGCCGTAAAGCGAAAGATAGATGTTCTCGGCCAGGAGGTTGGTTACGACACGCAGACCGGCAAGGGAGATAAGGCGGCATTCGCCAAGGCCCTTGGCCAGGAGATTGCCACGGTGCGCAACCGCCAATTCTACCTGTCCTTGCCAGGCAAGAGCGGTGTGAACGTATCGTCGCACACGTACGGTATCCTGGCGTGGCATGATGATAATCCGATCGTCGCACCCCTGCTACCAAAGAACAAGGAGATTCCATTCAAGCACGCATCTGGTGAGAACGGTACGGATGCATTCGGAACGGCCGCGGATAACCAGGCAACGATTGAAGTGATTCTGATGGAGGCGGACGGGGATTCCTTGGATCCCGATCAGTGCAAGGAGATCGGTCGAGGCACAGTTGAATTGCCCCGCGGAGTTCCAAAAGGCTCTGAGGTGAAGATCTGGTTCAATTACGGGGCCGACGGAACCATGACGTTGCGTGCGAAAGAGGCGACGACCGACAGCGAATGCGTGGTTAATATCGCTCGCAATGGCGTTATGGAAGCTGAGGAAGTGGAGGTCGCAGAGGACCGGCTAGCCGTGATCTGCACTCGTTAATCCGCTCTTTTGTCGATGATTTGCCCGTGTTCACAAGTGGACCATGGCCGGGAGCATGACATGGCTTCGTTCGATCCGTCCTTCGATTACATCGAACTTCTGGGTATGACCCCGAGCGATGTACTCTCGGCTGGGGCCTTGAGGCTGCGTAAAGCGATCGTCGCCAAGAAAAAGGAATGGACTGGCAAGGAACAAAACCCGCTCTATCAGCAAGAAGCTCGCTCCGCGAAAGAACGGCTCTTACAGTTCGAGAGGCTCCTGGGCGAGCAAGATGCCTTTGTAGCCTACGTGCATTATCAAGAAGAAGCAAGGGCCGAGAAGAGGCAGCAACAGGAAGCGGCGATCGGCCGCCTCATTGCTACGGCCGCGACCGGCACGAAAGTCTTGACTCCGCGACAGCAAGAGCTTCTCCAGGCGGAGGTCCGGTCCTTGAAGGTCCCGGTTAGCGTGTTGCACGACGTACTGAGGATTATGGGAATCAAATCGGGGCGGGCGAACAGGCCTAGACCGGCAAGGCCAGTTGTTCCCCGCATGTCCAACGCCATGGATCCTGCAATCCTGATGGAGACTCACAACTGGCTGAAGGTACTGGACAAGCCCTCGCTGTACACGCTCTTGGATTTGCCAGAAAGTGCTCCACCTTCACGCCTTGTTGCGACGGCCAAACTCCTCTACGCCAAGTGGTCGAAGGCACTCCCGAAGACGAGTGTCTGCACGGCCTGGGAGAAGGCAACCCAGGCCTGTATCACATATCTGAAGGACGAAGAAGGAAAGGGACGATACAATCGGGCATTATTCAACCTCCGAATCGACCAGTTTCTGAAGCGCGTCGATCTCGTCTTCGCCGGCCCCACCTTCGGCAAGGCGGAACAAGTGCTGCTCACCCGTGTCGGCGTTGAGGATTTTGGGCTGTCCGAGCGGACTGTGCGCGAGTGCCTCATAGCCCGGGCGACGGAAGTAGGCGTCGTAATCGAGACGCCTGTGAAAGTGAACCTCACACTGGAGGCGCAGATCCAATGCCGCCGTTGCTACGCTTGGAATGCTGTTGACATCCATTCCAATTGTCGCCGTTGCGGGAGCTCACTCTATCAGATGTGCGGCAACCCCGCCTGCTGTAAACCAGCGCCGGCAGACGCAAAGGTGTGCCAACATTGCCGGCTGAACCTGGCGAAGGGTAAGCAGTTCGCCGGCCTCCTTGACCTGGCTGACACTTTCCTGAAACAAGGGAACGCGAAAGGCGCGGCAGATGCTTCTACCCTAGCCGACCACATTCTGTCCTGTACGGAAACGGCCAGGCGATTGGCTTGCGCTCAGAGGATTCGTGTGCTGACGACATCTCTTCGATGGAGCGTGGCCCACAAGTGCTGGTCCAAGGCACTGGTCATTCTTCAGGAACTAGTGGTGTTGGCACCTTGCTGGCGCCAGTCGGACGTACCGTCCTTGGAAACGATCACGGACTACGTTGTTGCGGCGCGCAAGAAGCTGGATAGCATCCCAGCAAGTACAGACCCGATCGACGCAATCAGAATCTGCCTGACGTGTCTGCGACACTGGACAGATTGTGACGAAGCTTATCACAGGGCCCACCAGCTATGCCGGGTCCTGGAACAAAACCACCGCTATCAGGAAGCGTGGGAAGCTGTGTGCACACTTGCAGAACAAAGAGCGGCAGACCAGGACTTAGCTCTCTGGGCGCAAACACTAAAGACCCAAATAGACGACCAGACGGGCCGACAAAGTCAGCATGAGTCAATTTCCGCTGCAATTCGCAACGGCCATGCTACAAGGCAACCATTGGTTGAGGTGGGGGCATCGATATGAAGACCTTCATTGTTGTCGATCAGGCCGACTTGGCTGTGCTTGGTGCATTTGCCAAGACTAGGTTTCGCAATGCATTAACACAGTTCTCCACTCTCTGGGCGTGGAGCGGCAGCGGGCGCGACGCGGCTTCAGTCTCACAGCGCAACGGTAAAGCCGCGATAGGTCGCCCACTCTCGGGTAAGGTGCCTAGCTCGGGCAAGCCGCTCTTGGAGCTTCGGGGTAGGGTCGCCCAGCTCCAGGCTCAGAACAAGAAGATATCAAAACGCAACCGCTACCTGCTGGTAGGCCTGATTGTGGGCGTGCTGCTCCTCTCACTCATTCTCGGTGCACTTTACCAGCAAGGGGTCCGATCATATGCGCTTCTCGATGATGTCACAATCGAACAAGATCCTGCGAACCAGGGGCGGTTCGACATCTCCTTTCGAGTACTCACACCTGGCAAAGTTTATTACCGTAGGTCATCGGGTAAGATCGAAACGGAACTTGTCGATTCCTTCTATTCCCCTGAGAGAATTAGCCGCACCTGGTCCTGGGATTATGAGCCTGGCAGCGACATTGAAGTCTTTCTTCAATACCGCGGTGGACTGTGGCGCGGCTCAAAGTCGCAGATCTTCCACACCTCGAAGCGTGCCGATATCGTGATTCTAATGGACACCACTGGCTCCATGGGTCGGTACATCAACATGCTCAAGGAGAAATGTCTCACATTTTCCCAGCGATTGAAGGAAAAAGACATCGACCACCGTTTTGCCCTCATTGGTTTCGGAGACACGCAGGAAGGCGAATGGCTCGATAGTTACTCCTTCACGACCGACGTTGAACAATTCAAGAAGCATGTGTCGGGCGTCAAACGTTTTGACGGCGGCGATTTCCCCGAATCTTCCCTGGATGCCCTAGAGGAAGCATTGAAGCTGCCTTTCAGCGAAGGCAGCATCCGTAGGTTCTATCTCGTGTCAGACGATACGTACCACAATCCCACTCAAACTGGCGCCAAGGTAGCCGATATCGCTGCTCAGCTGCGGCAAAAGAAGGTTCTGTTGAACGTTTTCACCATGGCGGAATTCTTCCCGGACTACGAGAAACTTCGAGCGGATTCCAGTCTACGCCTGGAAATGGAAGGTGCCGGTAATGTAAGAGTAAAAGAGATTGAGAGCTTTGGCAACGTGCTTAGTGAAGGGCGAATCCTCGAAGATTGAGCCAGGTTGACCAGTTCTCCACGAACGAGGAGCTGCGCAATGAAATACTGCAAGAAAAGCAAACGCGTTGTTCCGGACAATGTGAGTGTCTGCCCCCACCACGGCACCGCCGAGTGCCTGGGCCAGTTTGGGACTGCAGGATCAACGCCAACGTCACGACGCACAGGTTCGACCTCGGGCGACGCGGGAGAAGCCGTGCTGCAACTGGAATTGCGCAGTCTTGAGGGCCGAATACACGCTGGCACACGGCAAAGTAGATTCCTGGCTGTGGGAACTGTATGCGCCCTACTAATTGGGTTGCTTAGTTGGCTCGGTCATTACGCCTCAACGGTCTTGAGCTACGCCAAGCTGGACGCCTCTCTATCGATTACTCGGGATCCTGCCGACCCTGCCCGCATTGCTGTGCACTATCAGCCGCTGAGCGAAGGGCGAGTGGGCTTTCGGCGGTCGGACGCCGACCGGCAGACAGAATTGTTGGACCGAGCCGTGTCGACAGCCAATTCTGGCCCACAGAGGTTGGAGTGGCGCCTGAACCGCGCTAGAGAAGGTGATGCGATTAATATCACGTACCGTAAAGGATGGTCGTTGACAACTCAGGAATTACGTGTGCCGGCGCCGCCTCCGCTCCCACCGCTGGGCAGCGCCGTATTGACTGGCAAGGTTGTCGATGCAACGACGAGCACACCGCTGGCAGGGGCAGAGATTCAAATCGCCGGTACACGTCTCAAGGAGACTTCGGACACTAATGGCGAGTTCCGGCTCGTCAATGCGCCTGAAGGGCCGGTAGGGATCAAGGTTTCCGCGCCGAAGTTCAGCACCAATGAACTGGAGAAAGAATTGACACCTGGAGCCGAGACGCGTCTGGATGTCGCGTTAAGTCCCGGAATGGCCAGGGGGCAGATGCGAATCGTACTGACCTGGGGGCAGAACCCTGCCGACCTGGACGCGCACCTGGACGCACCTCTGCCAGGCGGAAAGAGGTGCCACATTTTTTTTGGCGACCGTGGTGACCTGCACAGCAAGGAATATGTCAATTTGGATGTCGATTGTCAAAAAGGCATGGGGCCAGAGACCATAACGGTCTTAGGCGTACAGCCCGGCAGATATCATTACTTCGTGCACGACTTCACCAACATCAAGAACTTAAGCAGCAGAGCCTTGGCTCAATCTAAAGCTAAGGTTGAGGTGTATCAGGGCGGCCAGATGCTACGCCGCTTTACGGTTGACGACCGGTCCGAGGGTAACATTTGGCACGTTTGCGATATCGAAGTAGGTGCAGACGCCAAGGCGACCGTACACAAGATCGACCGATACGAAAGCAAGGTCCTGGAAATGCCAGTCAGGGCAACATGCGTTATGCTAATCGATAGTTCCGAACAAATGAGCGGGCGCCGCCTAGAAGTGTTGAAGCAAGGAGCATCCAATCTCCTCAACTCCTTTCCTTTGGATCGAGGGCTGAAGGTCGGAATTATCACCGCCCGCTCCGGGACATCCACGCTCCATCATGCCGTATCAACCAATCGCCAATCGCTGCAGGATGCTATCGCATCTTTGGATTCGGAAGGAGAGGAGGCGCTGGTCAAGGGGCTAGAAAAGGTTTTCGAGATGTTCCAGGAAGTTCGGGAAAACCGAGTGCTGTTTGTCTTTACCACAGGGAGCCCGAGCAACGAGGAAGAGGTTCTCAGTTGGAGCAAGCGGCTCAAATCAAGCGGGGTCGAGATCGTCGCCTTTGGCATTGGAAGCGGGAATATCGCTTTTCTTCGCAAGTTGGCCTCGACGCCGGAGAAGGCTGGGGTGGTTCCTATCAAGTGACGAGCATTCAAGTGCTGTGGCCTAGCAAAGCGCTGCAGCAGGCCGGGCCCGCATGACGCTCTTTCGAGCAATATCGTACTTCCTGCGGCCCGGCCCTAAGCTTTTCGCTATGTGGCAGTTCGGTATTGAGGATCCTGTCATGACCGTCGCCTTCCAATGCCATGCATGCGGCAAGCAACTCCGAGTTCCAGAAGAAAAGGCCGGACGCAAAGGTCGTTGTCCCATGTGCTCAGCCCTTATCCGGATTCCAAATTCCACAGCTCCCAGTCACCCTGTCGAAGAGATCTTGGAAGTCGTTCGAGTCGAAGCTTCGAGTGGAATCGACCAGCCATCAATCCCACAAACGACAAATCGGGGGGCTGACCGCTGGGAGGTGAGTCCTGAACGTATCGCGGCAGCCACGACTGACTTCGGACCCATCCCAGCGCTAACCATTCAATTCCAGGTTGTACTGTGGTTAGCATTGTCGTTGGGTGGTGCGTTCTTTACATTCTACGTCGTTACAAATAATGGATTGATAAACGCGGATTGGCAGTTCAGCTTTCCAGGTCTTGTTGTTTTCACCTTCGCCGGTGCCTTCCTTGGCGCATTCGTGGGAGCAGTTTCCAGTGCGATACGGCTTTCCGGTATCAACGAGAAAATACGAAGGTGTGATCCGTCTGTTTTTCCTGCGATTGCCAAGGCAGCTTCAGTTAAGGACATTCGGCTTCTGGCACTCGGTCTGACAGACGAGCGCAGGAAAGTCCGAATGGCGACATTGAATGCGATGTTAGCCTTGAGAGCGGAAGCGGCTCCGGCCTTGCCCCTTATCATAAACGTTCTCCGCCGCAAAAAGTTGAACCAGTTTTATTACGATAGTTCCAAGGAATCGGGAACAAAACGGTGCAATGCCTGCGGTACGAGGTTAACGATGTGGAATGCAGCGATGGGGCCAGGAAGCCGTGGCAAGTGTGCAGCTTGCGCTAACGCTGAAAGTGATGGTAGCCCTTCAGAACGAGCGCTTGCTGCAAGAGTATTGGGTCGAATCGGCCATGCAGCGTCAGCGGCTGTACCGGAACTGAAGATTGCATTACGGGACCCGGATGAAGACCTTCACGATGAGGCTCGCAGAGCCTTGAAGCGAATCGAGCAGTAAGAAGTTGTCCATCAAGGGCACGAATGATACTTGCTCACGAACAAAAGGAACACTCCCATGGGCCAGACTCCTTGTCCCAACTGTGGGGAGAATCTAAAGTACCAGCAAAAGTATGTAGGCAAAAAAGTTAGATGCCCAAAATGTGACCAGCCCTTCCGGATTCCCGGGGAAAGCATGCAACCCAAGCGAATCCCTTCCCCTCAGCTGCCCTGGCTTCTGGTCGGGCTCATTGCGTTAGTGTCACTGCTAAACCCTATAGGGAAGGCGCACTTCGGCTCCGTCTGCATTTATGCGGTTAACGGATCAGGTGCTCCTGTGACGGTTCTATACAATGGGCGGTTTCTGACCAAGCTAGATCCAGACGTGGCTACTGAAAGCCCGCTACGCACCTGGCGCGCTGGCGGAACGATCACAGTTGTCAAGGAAGGCGAAACTGTTGAGGCGTACCCAAATGTGGCGGCTGGTCTACATGTCCTCAATATTGGAACCGGATACTCGATTCATGTCAGGCGAGAATATTATAGGAGTAACCCCGTTCCTCGTTCGCCTAACCCGGCTGACAAGGAGAAACATACCTCCGCGGGCCTCTTTCAGGTTGCCAAGACGACCGATGACGGCGTGTTTGGCTTTTTTGAGAGTCCCCCATCCGCTCTCGTTGACTTTGACAAGAAGGGATACCTTACCGCTTACAGCCTCCAGCTCACAAGTAACGAAAGTAAACGCCGCCCGATTAAGGGCGATGAGAATAATTGGATTTGCTGTGCCTGCGTACCGTTTGGTTGCCTGTGGTTCCTGGGACTTGCGTTGAGTCAGGTGGAACGTGCCGGAATCGGAATCGGACAGTTATTGGTCTCGGCAGTAGTGGCTGGCATATGGCTAGCGGTCGCTTGGTGGGGCTGTGAGTGGCTAGCCCACGGAATCTACTGTCTTCCATGAACTTCGTCTTTCAGCCCTGGCAGTTGTTCCATCTTGTCCTCGCCGGTTGGGCCAACCATTGGTTACCTCCGCACCGAGAACCAAATACTCCGGGAGATCATCGGGAAGAAGCGGATCCTGCTCGACGACCACCAACGCCCGCTTGGCCGTCAAAGGCAAGATCCTCGGACGTAAGCTCTTGGGCCAGATCGGCACTCTTTTCTCCCCGATACCATCCTGCGCTGGCACCGGCACTTCATAGCTCGCAAGTGGGACTACGCTAATTGGAAGCGGATTCAGGAGCAGCTCTGGGCGGTCGGGCTTGAGGAATTGAAGGCGCGATATGCCGAGCACTGACCGGGAAGACGTAGAGCGGTAAATCGCAAATCTCATGAAGTTCGACGACCCGAAGGAATTCTGTAACGTCGGGCCTTGCGGCAGCCCGGGAAGGAGTTTCTTAGAGCGGGAACTGGCGCGATGACTGGCAAAATTTGTCCTTCGGTATAGTGTGGGCAGGCGAGGGCTACGTACTGACGTCGATTTCGGATATGGCAGATGAAGTGTCCCGAACAAGGTGCTGCAGCAGACCGGGCCGGCATTTTCGCTTTCCCAGGTCTATCGCCCCACTCGGCCGGCCCGGCTGCTGAACTTCATCGTTCGGCAATTCAATGCGGTGGAGGAACCAGATGCCCGTCAACGTACAGTGTCCCACTTGCGGTGCATCTTTCACGGTGCCCGATCAGGCAGTAGGGAAAAGAGGTCGGTGCAAGAAGTGTCACGATGTCATTAAAATCCATAGCCCCTCGGCTGCTAGCTTGGCTGCCCCGACGTCGGGCCAGCATGACCGCACAGGTGGGGGAAAACAGAAGACCCGGGCCTGGAAATCACTGGCCGTCATGATCCCTCCCGTCCTCGTCATGATGCTCGGTACGTTCCTACCCTGGATGTCAATTGAAGGGGAAGCATCGTACCGACAGGAGCACGGGCTCGAGTCCCATTGGGACGGATTCAATACCGTCGTCATGACCAAGTATGACTTGGACGGGCGTCCTCGAGTTAGCCTCGGGAACATGGGCATTACTCTCCCTACCGGGATAACGGTCAGCGCCGGCTTCCTGATCGTCATTTGTTGCGCATGTGCCGTCTTGGTCACTGCACTGCGTCGCCCGCGCTGGGCGATGGCCTTTGGAGCGGTTGGGGTCATTCTTGGTGCCTACATGTTCCTCCGGATCGCAGCGAATGTCGTGGCTGCGACCGAGAGTCACTTGAACGTCAGCATTGGATTGGGTATCTGGGTAGTTCTCGCCGGAGGTGTGTTGATCATCATCGGCGGACTGCTCGCCCCTTTGCTCAGTGGGAGCGACCAAGCGCTGACGCACACGGCAGCGAGCCCGCGTTGATGCGTTGTTGGCAATGCCCGAACTAGAAGTTTATGTAAGGCCGGGCAAGGGACGCAGATCACGTTTCGGCCCGCGCTCCCCGCAGCTTTTCGACGTCGGCTGAACTAGCCCAGGGACCTCGGTGTTCACAATCGTCGTCCGGTGCTGGGTTGGACAGCGGCACGCCCGTTCCTGGAGGATCTTCATTGTACTTGTAATACGGTTTGCATTTGCATTCCGGTCTTCCGTTAGTGTTCGGGTCAAGTAAGATCGCTACCCCGTTCGGTCGCTGGCCGTCGGAAACGAACCTGGCAACGAAGTTCTTTTACGATGATGCTACTTAAACATCATCCCTCAAGTTCATTCATTGGTGTCAAGTACCAATGAACCTTGATGACAAACAATTCCTTAGGGAACTCGGCTCGAGAATTCGGCAGTTGCCGCTTGCCCGCAAGTGGTCTGAAAGCGACTTGGGGCGCCGCTGCGATTTTTCACCGCACCTTCATCGGTTCTCTCAAGAGGGGAGAGCGGAATCTTTCCGCACTCAATCTTCGAAATCGCAAAGACTCTTGGGGTTTCAATGGCCGATCTCTTTTCAGGGCCCTCCTTAGGTCGGGACAGACGGTGCGACGTAATCCTCAAAGGGTCCAACCGGATTGAACTCAAGGCGCGCGAGCCGTCCCAGTTTATTCTGAAAAGAGAATCCCCGACCTAGGCAGCTCTGGCTGGCTAAATCGGGGAGTATGGAATGAAAACTGACTGGGGAGGCTCGCTCCCTGGGCGGGTTTAGGATCGGGCGAACTGACCTCGGTCAGTTTTCCGGAAGCGGGATTCCTTCCCCTTGGTGGCGATCTCCTTCAAGATGGCGGAGTAAAGAGTCGAGGCCGGCGTCTTACCGCCCGGAGAGGACCAGTAGCCCTTGGCCGCCATGGTCTCGATCATCTCATTGCAGGACATGGGCTTGCGGGTCTCGGCCAGGACCTTGGCGGCGGCGCCCAAGGCGCTGAGCTTTGGAACCTTTACCTCGCCTTCGGTCTTCTTGGCTTTCTTGGACTTGGCTTTTTTTGGACTCTTCGATGCTGCCATGACACGTCTCCCTTTCTTGGGGTTTTCCAATAAGCGGCAGCGCGGACATCGCGCTACTCGCCAGAGGAAGTCAGTTACCTCGGTTCCCCAGCCAAATCCAGGCAATTCTGGCTCGTATTTCTCAGATTTCTACGGTCTTTTCCGACCCAGGAATCTCCGCGATTTCCCCCCAGCTGGCCTTGAGGTGGGCGCACTTGTGAGGCTCAGTGACAGTGTGGGTTGGCGTTTCGATTTCCTACGAGGAAAGGAGAACGTATGCACGTAGACGTCGCCAAGGAGTTGGCAGTACTCGAGGCTATGACGGTAGCCGAGTTGCGGGGCCGATACGCCCAGGTGTTTGGCCAGGGAACGCGCGTTGGCAGCAAGACCATACTGGTCAAGCGCATCATATGGGGCTTGCAGGCATTGGCTGAAGGGGACCTGTCCGAGCGAGCGCGCCTGCGAGCGGCGGAGCTGGCCCAAGACACCAATTTGCGGTTATTTCCCGCTCGAGAAAAACGAGCAACTTCGACTTCAGCGCAGAACAACAGGAATGGCAACGGGGCTATTGAGTCTCCCCTGCCACTTCCCGGGACCATCCTCACCCGTTGGTACAAAGGCAAGATGCTGTGCGTCCAAGTCTTGCGTCATGGCTTCGAATTTGACGGCAAGATCTACAAAACCCTGTCCGCCGTGGCCAAGGCCATTACCAGCTCCCATACCAGCGGCTTCCTCTTTTTCCGACGTTCACTCGCCGGGAGGGGAGGTCGAACATGACCACAAGAAGCCATATGCCTGCTACGGTCCGCTGCGCCATTTACACCCGCAAATCGACGGAAGAAGGACTCGAACAAAACTTCAACTCGCTCGACGCGCAGCGCGAAGCTGCCTTGGCCTACATCCAAAGCCAGCGTCACGAAGGCTGGAAGTGCTTGCCCACTCGTTACGATGACGGCGGCTTTACCGGAGGCAACATGGACCGGCCCGCTCTCAAGCGCCTCTTGGCCGACGTCGAGGCCGGCAAGATCGACTCGGTAATCACCTACAAAGTCGACCGCCTCAGCCGGTCCTTACTGGATTTCGCCCGTATCATCGGCATTTTTGAAAAGCACCACGTCTCCTTCGTTTCGATCACCCAGCAATTCAATAGCGCTACCTCTATGGGCCGGCTGGTCCTGAATGTACTCCTATCGTTTGCTCAATTCGAACGCGAAATCATCTCGGAGCGGACTCGGGACAAGATCGCGGCCACCAGGCGCAAGGGCAAGTGGTCGGGAGGGTTCCCAGTCTTGGGGTATGACGTCGACAAGGAGGTTCTCCGGCTTGTGGTCAATCGAAAGGAAGCGGCGCGAGTTCGGACCATTTTTGACCTCTACTTGAAGCACCAAGGCCTATTACCGGTAGTCCGCGAGCTGGAGCGCCGGGGCTGGCGGACCAAGGCCTGGGTGACTCGCAAAGGGCGGAAGATGGGTGGCCATGCCTTTACCAAAACCAAACTGCACGCGCTTCTTACGAACCCCATCTATGCTGGCAAGCTACGTTACAAGACCGAGGTCCACCAAGGCGAACATGCGGCCATTGTGGATCCGGCCAAATGGCAAAAGGTCCAGGAGCTGCTTCGGTGCAACCGGAATAAATGTTTAGCCGAACGAAGCAGCTCCGGGGCGATTCTCAAAGGGCTTTTGCATTGCCGCCCTTGCGGATGTGCCATGACGCCAAACTACGCGAGCAAGGGCGGCAAGCGCTATCGCTATTACGTCTGCTCCAACGCTCTGAAGCGCGGCTGGGATCATTGCCCTTCTCAGTCCGTCCCGGCCGGTGGGATGGAGGAGATCGTCATGGAGCAGATCTCGAAGGTAAGCCAGGATTCTGAGCGACTAAAGAAGATTCTTCAGGAGGCATTCAAGCAAAGAAAAACGCGCTTGGCGGATCTGGAATTGGAAAGGCGCGGCTTGGAACGAGAGCTGAAATCCTTGACTGAAAGCCTCCCCGCAAACACCGGCGACAGGGGCAACCACCTGGGGCTGGAGAGCGTTCAAGAGAACGTCAGTCATCTGAAGCGCCGTCTCACTGAAAACCATGAGCAAACCCAGTCCCTCCGACTACCAGGGTTGGAAGTCGACCCAGCAGCGCGGGCGCTGGCAACCTTGGAAAAAGTCCTGGGCAACCTACCGACGGCCGAGCAAGCCCGGTTGGTACGCTCGGCGGTTAAGCGTGCCGATTACGACGGAGGTCAGGGCAAGCTGGTCCTGACGCTTGATCCGGCAGGGTTAGTGGCGGTGCTGGAGGAGCGAGTCAGGCTAAAACAGAAGGAATCGTTATGACATCATCCTTTACCATAGAGTGCTGCGTGAACTTCAGCGAACGACGCCGAGACAGCCGCAGGAGACCCGATCAAGGCAACGCAGCCCGAGTTCCTCGCGTCTCCCGACTGATGGCCCTGGCGATTCGGTTCGGCCAGTTGATGCGCTCTGGCGAGGTGACCAGTTATGCCGAGCTAGCTCGGCTGGGACGCGTCACTCCGGCGCGGATGACGCAAGTAATGAGCCTGCTCTGCCTCACCCCTGATATTCAGGAAGAGATTCTCTTCCTGCCACGCACGGTCAAAGGCCGTGACCGGGTTCAGCTTTGTCACGTCTTGCCGATCGCGGCTCTTTCGGACTGGCGCGAGCAACGTGTCCGCTGGAAAAGCCTGAGTCCTTGACCGCAGTTCCTTCTTAAACGCCCATCGAGAGTAACTACTCGTCCCTATGTATAATGTAAAGCACTCTCCTATCCCCCCAGCTTCCAAGTCGATTCGGACACATCGATACGACAAGGCTCTATGACTCCGAGCTTGCTTCAATGCTGCAAGAGCACTTCAGGAGCGTGAGTTTTGGTAGGAGCCTAGAGCAAAATTGCTGTAACTATAAGCTATCCAAGGACTTAGAAAAGTAGTTTTGGGAAAGTTTTCTTTGACGAAATCAAAAATGAAGATTACTATCCTCCGAACATAAATGCTTTGCCTCTTTCATCGATTCGGAACGTGAAAAGGCAAATCCAGTGACTTAGACACAACATGGAATCACCATGGAAACCATTGGCCCGGAAATGACGACGTGGCTCACCCAGTTCTATATTCTCGCCAGCAAACTTCCGGGGGGATCAAGAGCCTTGCCTTTGCGCTGTGCTCGTTGTGGAAATTCCCTTGGTTTTCTCGTGGCCAATGATGCTGCGGTCGTGCACGGTCATTTCAAGACGGTCATTAAAGTTTGATGACGGGGGTGCACTGTTGGGACGAAATTAGTCGCCTTTACGCCTGCGGCAACCGCAACGGAACACGAGGAGAGAATTATGGACGACACCCCACCTGAACGAGAGCTCTGGGAACGGCAACTGGGCGAGGTGAATCTGTGGTTTGCTCGGTTCGAGCTCTTTCGCATGGCCGGGCCGACTCGCTCGCTTTTGGGCATCGTCAATAGGGAGCGCGAGTTTCGAGGGAAAAATAAAGCCAAAAGTATCCCTCAAGCTTGGGCCAAAGCGGCCCGGCAATGGCGTTGGCGGGAGCGCGCCGAAGCCTGGGACGAAGTCGAGCGGCAGCAAGCGCGGGCTGCTCATGCCAAGGCCATCGAAGAAATGGATCGCCGTCAACTCCAAGAGGCCATAGCTCTGCAAGGCGTGGCCATTCAAGGCCTGAAGGCCTTGGGGCAGGATCGACTCTCACCGGATACCTTGTTGCGCTACCTTTCCGAAGGAGCCAAGCTGGAGCGCACCGTTTTGGGTGAGCCCCAAACGATCGAAGAAAAACGTCTAACCGGAACCGGTGGTGGCTCGGTGATCTTCTGCGTGGAAGATGCCATCACCGCCGACAGAGAATTGGAGGAATGGAACCATGATCGAATGCAATCCCAGCCAGGCACGGCAGTACCAGATGGAAATCCATAAATGCGTTAAATGCCCGGAGTATTTTGTTGATAATTATTGCATGATCGACGACCCCACGTCGCGCGCCTGGACTCCCTTTCGTCTTTGGCCGGCCCAGCGCGAGACCTTGCAAGAGATCGCCAGCCATCGACTCACGGTGATCTTGAAAGCCCGGCAACTGGGGCTGACCTGGTTGGTCTTGGCTTACACTCTCTGGATGATGCTCCTCAACCCGGCGGCCACGGTTTTGTTCTTCTCCCGGCGCGACGAGGAAGCCGTGGACCTGCTCAAGGTTCGGTTGCGAGGAATGTATGACCGGCTGCCGGAGTGGTTCAAAGTGAAATTCTTCGTCACCGACAACGACCACGAATGGCACTGGAGCAACGGCTCGCGCGCTTTGGCTTTTCCTACCACCGGCGGCGACTCTTACACCGCTAGCTTGGTTGTCGTCGACGAAGCCGATCTGATCCCCGACCTGGCCAAGTTAATGTCAAGCGTCAAGCCGACCATCGATGGCGGCGGCCGCATGATCCTCGTCAGCCGGATCGACAAGAACCAACCGTCTTCGCCCTTCAAACGCATCTAAAGACGGCCCGGCAAAAGCAGACCGACTGGCATGCCGTCTTCCTCCCCTGGTCTGCCAGGCCCGACCGGAACCTAGCCTGGTATCAAGCGCAGGCGGCCGACATTATGCATCGCACCGGTTCGCTCGATGACCTGCACGAGCAGTATCCAACGTTTGACACTGAAGCGCTCCTTCACCGAACCTCGAACAAACGGATCGCTCCCGAGTGGTTGGACCAGTGTTACCAAGAGGGGAGTCCACTCGGGGACTCGCTGATCGGCGCCCCGGCAATTCCTGGTTTGGAAGTTTACGTCCCGCCCACGATGGGCAGGTTTTATGTAATCGGCGCCGACCCCGCCGAGGGCAATCCGACTTCGGACGACTCCGCGCTGACTGTCCTGGATCGTGACACGGGTGAGGAGGTTGCGTGCTTAGCCGGCAAGCTTCAGCCTTCGACGTTTGCAGCTCACATCGACACCCTTGGAAAATGGTACAACAATGCCACCGTTCTGGTCGAACGAAACAACCACGGTCATGCCGTCCTCTTATGGCTTCAAGACCACTCCCTTCTTTGGCGCATGCCAGGACACGACGATAAGGAAGGGTGGTTGTCGAGTCCCAGGGGCAAAGCACTTTTGTACTCTGCGGCGGCCGACGCGTTCCGCGAGCGCCAGACGTTTCTGCATAGTTTCGCTACGTTTACGCAGCTCGGTAGCATCGACGGCTCGACCCTCTGTGCGCCCGAAGGTGAAGCTGACGACCGAGCCGATTCCTATGCCTTGGCTTGCGTCGCCTCGCAGATACGATTCCCAGAACCCTACAAGGGCCCTCTCGTGTACTCGCCGGACGTGCCAATGCCGTCCGAGCAGGCAGAACAAAAGCCCCAAGGCGGATTGAGGAACGTCGTCGAGGAACTTGGAATAGGCATTGAAGACGATTGGGATTCTTCTGGTGGCAGGCCCAGATTGCTGGATGGAATGCCCGACCCCTCTCGAAGCCGGTTGTGGCGCTAAAAAACAAAAAACGGAAGCCGATTTTTTCTCGGTAGGGGTCCTATCGCTCCTTTTCGCTCCCGGC
>Ga0207070_1095_pt1 | contig 21416 bp, 22 predicted proteins | sample Alteio_BWMinHeat_92_FD_153591 | JGI IMG/M metagenome (GOLD analysis project Ga0207070, IMG submission 153591) | Enriched cells from forest soil in Barre Woods Harvard Forest LTER site, Petersham, Massachusetts, United States -... | ecosystem: Environmental > Terrestrial > Soil > Temperate forest >...
TGGTCGAAACCAACATCCTCGGCGTGATTTATTGCACCCGCGCCCTGCTGCCCGGCATGGTGGCGCGCAACCGCGGACATATCGTAAACCTAAGCTCTGTCGCCGGAACCTATCCCTATCCCGGCGGCAATGTCTATGGCGCGACCAAGGCCTTCGTCACGCAATTCTCGCTCAATTTGCGCGCCGACCTGCTGGGCAAAAACATCCGCGTCACCAATATCGAGCCGGGCATGGCGGAGACGGAATTTTCGCTGGTGCGCTTCCATGGCGATGCAGGGAAAGCCGACGCCGTCTATGAAGGCGTGCAGCCGCTAACCGCCGATGACATTGCCGAAAGCATCCTGTGGTGCATCACGCGCCCGCCGCATGTCAACGTCAACCGCATCGAGATCATGCCAACGCAGCAGGCGTTTTCGTCGTTTGCCATCCATCGCACGAAAGCCTGAAACTTAAGGAATCGGCGAAATAGGTGCTGGTGCAGGCGATGGATTGGCTGGCGCAGGCACGGTCAGAACCACCGGCGGTTTTCTGAACAATTTATACTCCACCGTATCGCCGGGACGAATCGATAATTTTTCGCACAAGCCACCTTTCAAAAAAAGAAACGCCAGCACCGGCGATGACGGCACGATGTCCTGATCGAGTTCGGACAGCTTGATGTTCGGAATGATCTGCGTAATGGTTCCTTCGTGATCGATCAGCAATATATCCAGCGGCGCATATTGCGTGGAATGCACAATCGGCGTGGTTCCAGACGCGCTGAATGCCAGGAGCACGCCATCTTTTTCCGACGGGCTGCTCAAATTGAACCAGCCTTTCTGGCTATACAGCGCCATCGCATCGCGCACTTCGACATCGAACAGCACGCGCGGATCGTCCTGCACCACCGTCGGCTGCCCCTGCGCTTGCCACGGCAGCGGCGGAATCGTTTTTTGCGGCGGGGTTTTGCGTATAACGACGATATTGGAGCGGGTATAGAAAAGCGGCGTCGATTCGTCGGCCATCGCCGCCCACGACAATGCCATCCATAAAAATAGCCAGGCAAAAATTTGGAAAGCCTGTAGCGCTTTAACGCTAGGTCGTTGGCAAAAAGCGATGTTTCCGAGAACCGCAGCGCAGCGTACGTTTTGTACGTGAGCAGCGGAAGCGCAGGAAACGAAGCGTTTGCCCGGCATAGTAGTTAAAGCGCTACAGGCTTTCATGGCTTGAAATAGGAATGGATAACGCGGTCGCCGACCTGAATCCCGTCCATGGCCGCCGTCCCTCCGGCCAACTCAAGCACGGCGCGCACCGGCCGCCCGGCGGTAACAATCGCCGTTGATTCGGGCACTGTGTTTGCCGCGATATAAACAATCTTCCCCTGCTGGTCGATAAAGACCATGTCCAACGGGATCAGCGTATCCTTCATCCACATCTGCACGGGTATATCGCCCGACATGATAAACAGCATCCCGTGATCGCGCGGCAGGTTTGTCCGGTGCATCAATCCCAGCTCTTGCTGATCGGGTTTTTCAGCGATTTCGATGGCAAAATGATGCGCGGCCTTGGCCGTCCGGATGGTCAAATCATCCTGTTTGAACGTTATCGAGGCAGGCGCCGACTGGTTATCTACAACATAGATCTCGGAACATGCTGCGCACAGCAGACAGAGGATCCAGAAAGAATATGTTAATATCTTATTGGCTTTCATAACTTTATGAATTCACAACACAGTTGTATGACATTAGCCATTACTCTTTTCATAAATAAAACTGAATGTACTCGCATCAAATAAATCTTTCTTAGTGCAAGACTAATGATAGTATCGATAGTACTAGCCTGTTGGCATTTGAAGTTTATATATTGTTGACTGGAATATTTCATGAATAACAAACGATTGAATAATGTAATAAAAACTGAGTACTTACTGCTGATCACCTGTCTGTTTCTCTTCATTCTGTCCATAGTTTATTTCTATCAAAAGAAGGCGAGTTTATCCGATAATAATCTCATAGAAAAGGTCGAATCACTTTATAATAACATATTTATCTATAAAGATGCGACAAACCGAAGGCATATGATTTTCGGCTATCGCAACAGAAATTTTATTGAGTCGATCCATAATCCGCAAGACACGCTTGAATTACCTGCCCCATATACGAGATTTATGACTATGGGCGTCCTCTATGCCGCCGATCTTAAATCCATGCTGTTTATAGGAATGGGTGGCGGCAAAACGTCCAGCTATATGCAAGCATTTATTCCGGAATTGCATATCATGGAAGTCGAGCTTGACCCGGATGTAGTGAAACTGGCTAAAAAATATTTTGATTTTCAGGAGACGCCAAGACTTACGGTTAGCATAAATGATGGCCGAAAATTTTTAATGCAATCCGATGGCCAGTATGACCTCATTATGCTTGATGCTTACAGAGGCCCCTTCGTTCCCTTTCATTTGCTTACAGTGGAATTTTATCAGGAAGTAAAAAAACATCTTAAACCGGGTGGCGTAGTCGTTCAGAATATTGAGCCATCTACCATGCTTTTTGACAGTACGGTAGCCACCATAGCTAAAGTGTTCGATCAGGTCGAATTTTATCCTGCGGATGGGAATGTTATAACGGTGGCTTACGATGGCAGACAGCCAGCCAATGAAGTATTGCGGGAAAAGGCAATCTTATTGCAAAAAAAATATCATTTCCGCTATGCGTTGCCAAATATGCTGGATAAACGGACATTCTTTAGGCCGCAACCCACTATTATGCCCCTTACGGATGATTTCGCTCCGGTAGACTCCCTGAAGGCGATCGAAAAGCATAACAAAAAATGGGAGTAACCATGGGGAACAATGCCGGCAAAGCTATGGTTTTTTTGGTATACATCAACGCGTTTGTCATTGGTTTTATCATTATGGGATTTGAAATGGTAGCAAGCCGTTACATGTATCCTTTCTTTGGCGGTAGCATAGAGACATGGGCGGCGCTGATTTCGACCGTCCTATTGGCTTTAATGGCGGGATATTTTACGGGCGGTATTCTTGCCGACCGCTTTCACACCCTGAACGCTATGGGATATATTATTATCGCCGCCTCGTTGTATATTACCTTCATTCCCCTGGTGACGCAAAGCACGTTTGAAGCATTGGCTAACTTTATTTCCAATGGCACTTTAGTTTTATTGGGGTCTGCAATGATGATACTTTTTGTCCCGATTGCGTTGTTCGGTATCTTTACCCCCTATTCTATCCGGCTTATTCTGACTTCCACTACGGAATCAGGAAAGATTGCGGGAAGAATCTACAGTATCTCCACCTTAGGTAATATTACGGGTACGCTCGTTACCACCTTTTATCTCGTCCCTGCCATCGGCAGCGTTAATCTTACTTTTCTTTTTTCCATTATCGTTTTTATGTCGGGATTGTCCTTCTGGATATTTGATTATATGCACTCAAAGAAATATATAGTGAACTAATGTGCGCCCCACTGCTTCGAGACTGGCGGCAGAGCATTTATCTATCGTATCCTTTGTGGTATTGAACCAGGGAGCATAATCGAATCCAATGACAAGAAAACTTGGAACACCTATCGCGGCGAGCGCATTCTGATCGTCAGCAATCGGTGTGAGCGTCGATTTCCTTAGAAATACCGACGGCGCGATGACTTGCCCAATGTCCCAGAATTTCTTCACTTCCGCCCCCGCAGAAGCCATGGAAAACCGTTCGGGATAAAGTTTGAGATTTTGGTAGCATACCATATCAAATATAATGCCCTGTTCCGGCGCTTTTTTCGGATATAGCTCATGAATATGGTCTGCGAAATAAGGTGAACCCAACGCTACCCAATGCGAATCGCCTGCGCCTAAAGAATAAGGGCCTTCTTCTCCATCGAAAAACACCAGATCAATCCCAAGCAAAGGGTGCTGAGGGCTTGAACTAAGCATACGCGCCGTTTCGAGAAGGAGCGCAACGCCGGAAGCGGAATTATTGGCACCCGGCATTAGCGCGTCGGGGGTTTGCGGATCGAGGTAAGCGCGGCCAATACTGTCATAATGGGTACCAATAATCATCCGGCGGGGATTGGCGGGATCAAAACGGGCAATAATGTTCGTTAAAGTGTAGACGTCGCCGCCGCTTCCCTGATAGGCCCATTCCTGACGGTCAATGGTTGCAGACGTCCCTGCCAGCTCTTTTACTATAAATTCTATGGTTTTTTGATGCCCGGGGGTGTTAAGCGCGCGTGAACCAAATGAAAGTTGTTTAGCAATATACCCCATAGCGCGGTTTCCATCCCAAACGGCGTTTTGTGGCTGCGCAACCGCCGCCGGCCCATCGGCGGCATAGGTTTGGGAACACGCTCCGCCCCACAAGCAGAGAATCCAAAGGGAATATGTCAATATCATGTTGTTTTTCATAATGATATCATTTGTTACAGTTTGATGAATTTTTCCAAAATAGGCTAGGCTGCCCAGTTTATTTTGTATATAATATTTACTATGGGCACTACACGATTTTTTAATGGCACGAGAGACTCTGGCAAAAGAGGCATGAGCAGAGAAGATATAAAATTTTATCTCGAATCAAGAAATAAATTGACTGCAACACAACGATGGAAACGCATTCGCGATAAGAAATTTGCTGAAAACAAGAAAAATGCCCTAGGCAGTATTAAGACATTCAGCATACCTGGCACCCTAAGCCAGGCGTATAAAATATCCAAAAACGCGGAAAACGCGCTCAAGCAAATGGCCCAGAAAAAAGCAGCCAAGGAAGCCAAAGCGCTACGACAAATGGTTGTCGTGCAGCAACGCACTTTCCCCAACGGTCGCATCGTCAAGGATGGCAAAATTTTCGATATCGCCGGGAATATCGTAGCCAAAGTTGATACCAAAACCGGTAAAATGACAACAGGGATGGGATGGTCACTAGGTAAATACAAGCCCAAATCTTTTTCAACCAACACCCTCATACAGCAGACCATCGACAAATACAGCCCCTATTATATCAACCTGCGCAAGATGCAGGCGATGCAGCAGGGTGAACAATTCGGCGTATGGGGTGCAAGCGGACAGGATGCGATCAATATCTATGGCCGCACCGCTCACAGCCCTGCGGCTGTTGACAATTACGGCTATGCGCGCGACGGTTCCGGAATGTTTTCCGGCTACGGCAGCACCGCCGAAGGCCCGCGCCAGAATGTCGGCGTAACCGCATGGGGTGCCATGAGCGACAACACCTGGGGCACATTTGCCGACAACGTCTGGGGCACATCGTCCGATACCGTCTGGGGCACCAATACCAGCGACGTATGGGGCGGCATCGGCGGCAGCCCGTTCGGCAACGGCAAAAGCGTACAGATCTGGGGCACCGGCAACGGGCATAATTATTTAAAAGGCTTAGGCGCGCGAGTAGCAGCCTTCTTCGGCATCGGTCTCAAATCGCAAAACAGCCGCGCCGCTTTCCATCAGAATGTCCGTCAAGTTCAGGCAACGCGCAGCAGCGGCAGGACCAGCGGCGGCGGTGCACCCACCACCACGCGCGCGCCAGTCGCACCACGTACCTCGCGTTAATTCTTCATCGCTATTGCAGTCTCCAAAAATTGGTACTAATATTGAAGACCATGAGCAAAATCGCAAACAAAGCCGTCTGCAAGCCCCTCTATCGCCGCGTATTGCTGAAAATTTCAGGCGAGGCGCTGATGGGCAACCAGCCTTACGGGCAGGATTATAAAACCATCGATCGCATCTGCCGCGACATCAAAAGCGCGCTGTCCATCGGCGTCGAATTGTGCCTCGTTGTTGGTGGCGGCAATATCTTCCGCGGCATCGATGGCGCCAATAACGGCATCGAGCGTGCCAGCGCCGATTACATGGGGATGCTTGCCACCGTGCTCAATGCGCTGGCCATCCAGAACACGCTGGAGCGCATGGGCGTCGATACGCGCGTGCTGTCGGCGATCAATATGATGCAAGTGTGCGAGCCGTATGTCCGCCGCCGCGCCATGCGCCATATGGAGCGCGGCCGCGTTGTCATCTTCGCCGCCGGAACCGGCAACCCGTTCTTCACCACCGACACTGCCGCGGCGCTGCGTGCCAATGAAATGGGCTGCGATTTATTAATGAAAGGCACGCAGGTCGACGGCGTCTATTCCGCCGACCCACGCAAGGACAAGAAAGCAAAACACTTTGATACGCTCTCTTATCATGAAGTGCTGGTGCGCGACCTGAAAGTCATGGACGCATCGGCGATCTCGCTCGCCCGCGAAAACAAAATCCCTATCATGGTTTTCTCCATCCACAACAAGGACTCCATTGCCCAGGCCGTCTGCGGCAAAGGGAAATTTACGATAATCAAGGGCTAAAAAAAGTCGTCTGCGGCACGGCGGCAGTCATATCCATTATTTTAATAAAAAATTAATTAATATACGATAATATTTAAAGCTCATCTGCAGGGTACTTTTACATAATCAATGAGGGGATAATATGGCCGCCGTAAAACACATCAGAGCGAGCGATACTATCGATTTAAACGACCTCCGGAATACCGGGTTCGTTGTTCGCAAACGTTCCGGTCTCAAGCAGATTTACAGCTTGTGCGTAATGGCAATACTGATTGCCCTGGGCGGAACGATATTGCTCTTCAATGAAGCCTGGATCGGAGCGATGCTGTGCGTTGTGGTGGGGAGCGTAACGCTCGATCTTGGCCGTAACCTTGAGCGCCAGCAGAAAATGCTAAAGACCACGGAATTCATAAACGCGCTATTCGCCTCGGCGCTTGGCAAAAAGCATACCTTCTGCGCCATAGTCCGGCTGGATGGCAGAATCATCTATATGAACGGCGCGTTTCAGGAAATATTCCCCGATTTTATTGGGCAGGCCAAATACGATCTGGAAACGCTGCTTACCATGGGTAACGTTTCATCTGATAAGCGCCAGAGCCTTATCTCACTGGTGGCAAAAAATACTGAAAATGTTGTGCCGATTACCATGGAAATTACCAGAAACAAAGCACCTCAATCTATGACTCTATCCATAGAGCCTATCGAGCGCCCATCTGGATTTGTACTTTTGCGCGCCCAATAATACAGTTATTGCGCGCATTGCCCTCTCCCACGACCGGCAATTCACCCTCTGCGACGCCAAAATAATGCTTGCGTAAATGACAGTCTGGCTTAGGCTGAGGCTCTACTATAAGAGAGGAACCTATGACTGCTGATATCCACGAATTGCGCCGCCGCATGGAAGGTGCGCTGAAATCCCTCCACAGCGAATTCGGCGGGTTGCGCACCGGCCGCGCCAACGCCTCGCTGCTCGACAATATCCAGGTCGACGCCTATGGCAGCATGATGCCGCTGAACCAGGTCTCGACCGTCAGCGTTCCCGAGCCGCATCTGCTGTCGGTACAGGTGTGGGACAAGGGCGTAGTGAAATCGGTCGAGAAGGCGATCAACGTCGCCGGGCTTGGCGTCAACGCCGTTGCCGATGGGCAGCTGGTGCGCGTGCCGATTCCGGGACTCTCGCAGGAGCGGCGCATCGAGCTAAGCAAAATCGCCAAAAAATACGCCGAGGAAGGCAAAGTCGCCGTGCGCAATATCCGCCGCGACGGCATGGAAGGCTTGAAGAAAATGGAAAAAGACGGCGAGATTTCCAAGGACGAGCACAAAAAACGCGAAGGCGACATCCAGAAACTGACCGACGAATTCATCAAGAAAATCGATGATGCGGTGGCGGTGAAGGAAAAGGAAATATTGGGTAATTAGGTAATTGGTAATTGGAATAGTATGACCGCAACATCGAAATCCGTTTCCAATTTCCAGTTACCAGTTACTAATTACCAATTACTGCCACAACATGTGGCGATCATCATGGACGGCAACGGGCGCTGGGCGAAATCGCGCGGATTGCCGCGCACGGCCGGGCATAAAAAAGGCGCCGATGCGCTCCGTAACGTGCTAAACGCCTGCCGCGACGCCGGGGTGCTGTATCTCACTATCTATGCGTTTTCGTCGGAAAACTGGAAGCGCCCGAGCGATGAAATCAGCGACCTGATGCAATTGCTGCGTCATTACCTGGAGCGCGAACTCGATACGCTGCATGAGAATAAAGTGCGGCTGCGTTTCATCGGCGATCTGTCCCAACTCGATAAAGACATCCGCGCCAGCATCGACGATGCAGCGGCGCTGACGGCGCGCAATAGCGCCTTCAACCTGACCGTGGCGCTTTCCTATGGCAGCCGCCAGGAAATCGTGCGCGCCATGCGCAAGCTGGCCGCGGGTATAGAGTCCGACGCACTGAAGGCGGATGACATCACTGAAGAAACCATAGCTCGCGCGCTCGATACCGCCGACCTGCCGGAGCCGGATTTGCTGATCCGCACCGGCGGTGAGCAGCGCCTGTCCAATTTCCTGCTGTGGCAGGCCGCCTATACCGAATTTTATTTCACCGATGTGCTGTGGCCGGATTTCGATGCGGCGCATTTTACGCAAGCCTTGCAGGATTATGCCGGACGCGAGAGAAGATATGGAACCACTGGAGAATAATAATAGCGAAACGCCGTCGCGCTGGGCAGAACTGAAAACGCGCATTATTTCCGGCGCGGTGCTGGTGGTGCTGGCGCTCGGCGCATTATGGCTCGGCGGCTGGCCGTTTACGCTGCTGGTGATGATGGCCGCCATGCTGATGATCAAAGAATGGAACGGCCTGACCGAACAGGATAGCCCGCTATGGCGCGCCGCCGGGCTGCTGTATGTCGCCGTGCCCTGCGCATCGCTTGTTTGGCTGCGCAATGTGCGGCTTGAAAATAGTCCTCATGCCGGCGCGAAACTGGTGCTTTTCGTTATGCTCGTCGTATGGGCAACCGACATCGCCGCCTATTTCGTAGGGCGCAAGATCGGCGGCCCGAAACTTGCGCCCTCCATCAGCCCTAACAAAACCTGGGCGGGCTTAGGCGGCGGCATCGTAAGCGCTGCCATCGTCGGCGGATTTAGTTCGTTCTTCACCCCCTACCCTCCTTCATTTATTGCCGGCATGGATTTAGGCATCGTGCTCGCCATTCTCGCGCAGGCGGGAGATATATTCGAATCCTGGCTCAAGCGCCGCGCCGGAGCAAAAGACAGCGGCACGCTGATTCCCGGCCATGGCGGCCTACTCGATCGCGTCGACGGGCTGATTTTTACTACGCCGCTATTTGCCTGGCTGGTATATATTTCAGGCAGCGTAATATGAAGGCAAAATCCCGCGTTCTTCCTATACCGGCGGCGCAAAAAAAATCCGTCACATTGCTTGGCGCCACCGGCACCATTGGGCAGAACACGCTCAAAATTATCGCGGCGCATCCCGGCCGTTTTGAAATTGCGGCGCTGACCGCAGGCGATAATGTTGAACTGCTGGCGCAGCAAGCCCGGCAATTCCTACCAAAAAAAGCCGTCATCGCCAACCCGTCGCTTTACGGCGAACTCAAGGAATTGCTGAAGGGTACAAGCGTCGAAGCCGCCGCCGGTGATGATGCCGTACTTGAAGCGGCGTCCATGCCGTCCGATATCGTCATGTCGGCCATTGTCGGCGCGGCGGGGTTGAAACCGACGCTGGCCGCCATCAGGAGCGGCGCGACCGTCGCCCTTGCCAATAAGGAATGCCTGGTCTGCGCCGGGGCGTTGATGACCAAAGAAATCAAAAAATATGGCGCGACGCTGATTCCCGTCGATTCCGAGCATAACGCCATTTTCCAGCTTGTCCCCCCCCTTACATCCCCCCCGCAAGCGGGGGGGAAAGAGGGGGGGTGGGAGCACGTCGAAAGCGTTACCATCACCGCTTCCGGCGGCCCGTTCCGTGAATATACCCTCGAGCAGATGCGCACGGTGACGCCACAGCAAGCCGTCAAGCACCCCAACTGGAACATGGGTGCGAAAATCTCGGTCGATTCGGCAACGCTGATGAATAAAGGCCTTGAACTGATCGAAGCGTTTTATTTATTCCCACTCAAGCCTGAGCAACTCAATGTGCTGATTCATCCGCAATCCATCGTCCATGCGCTGGTGCAGATGATCGACGGCTCGGTGCTGGCGCAGATGAGCCTGCCCGATATGTGCACGCCGATCGCCCATGCGTTGGCCTGGCCGGAACGCATCGAAGCGCCGGTCAAAAAATTAAATCTCGGCGACATCGGCAACCTGCAATTTGAAACGCCCGATACGGCGCGGTTCCCGGCACTCAGCATCGCCCGCGAAGCCCTGATCCGCGGCGGCAATGCCCCCACCGTCCTCAACGCCGCCAACGAAATCGCCGTCCACCGCTTCCTGAAAAGCGAAATCGGCTTCCTCGACATCGTCAAAATCATTGAACGAACGCTCGAAAACATGGACAATGTGCGCTTGGAAACCATCGACGACGTGCTGGCTTGCGATAAGGCGGCACGCCGGATTGCTGAGGAATCATAATAATGCTGGGACATTTTGCGCATACGCTGTGGTCGTTTTTCATCATTCTCAGCGTCATCGTGTTCATTCACGAATTCGGCCATTACCTGATCGCCAAGTTGTGCGGCGTCAAGATCGAGTCCTTTTCCATCGGTTTCGGCAAGGAGCTGATCGGGTTTAACGACACATCCGGCACGCGCTGGAAAATCTCGCTATTGCCGCTGGGCGGCTACGTCAAAATGTTCGGCGACGCTTCATCGGCCAGCACCATTGATGCCGAGGCCATTGAGCGCATGAGTCCATCCGAGCGGGCGTTGACCTTTCATTTCAAGTCGCTGCCCAAAAAAGCCGCTATTGTCGCCGCCGGGCCATGCGCCAATTTCATCCTGACCATCGCCGTTTTCACTTATTTCATCATGACGACCGGTTTGCCCTCGGCCGACCCCATTGTCGGCGCTGTCATGCCGGATTCACCGGCGCAAGCGGCCGGCCTCGTGGCAGGCGACCGCATTCTGCAAATCAATGAGGATAAAGTTTCCAGCTTCAACGATATACCCTACCTGATTTCCACTAATCTCGGCACGCCGGTAACATTGCTCGTTGCCCGCGCCGATAAAGAATTCACCATGACGATTACGCCCAAGGAAGTCGAAGACGATGACGGGCTGGGCAATAAAATCAAGCATCCGCTGATCGGCATCAAGAGCGCCGAAATCAAATACCAAGATGTCGGGCTGGTACGCGCGCTCGGCGAATCGGTGCGCCGCACTTATATGCTGTGCGCTTCGACGCTTAAGGTCGTCGGCCAGATGATCACCGGCAAGCGCGGCGCCAGCGACCTCAAAGGCCCGATCGGCATCGCGCAGTTATCGGGACAGGCTACTGATAAGGATTTCCATACCGCTCTGTGGCTGATCGCCATGCTATCGGCCAATCTCGGGCTGGTGAATTTATTCCCGATCCCACTGCTCGACGGCGGCCACCTCGCTTATTACGCCGCCGAAGCCTTAAACGGCCGCCCGCTGGCAAAAAAAGTGCAGGAATACGGCTTCCGCGTCGGCTTTGTCATCCTGTTCGGCTTGATGGCGTTTACGCTGGTGAATGATTTGAGCAAGTTGTTTTAGCCATCACCACAAAATTTTCCTTTAGGACAGTGGCTATTTGTGACGGATCAATGTCAATTCTGTGACAGCGAGCATATATCACATTGATAAATATATAAAATATTATTACGCTTTCTTGAAATGACGTATAAATAATGTCATCTAAATGTCATCCTATTGTTGATAATCGTTGGTATAATTAGATTAATAATTATGCAAACTTATAACGCGAACAGGATAATATATGGCTCAGCAAACTCAGACTTTACCGGCTCAACCCTCTTTAACATCCGCACAAGCTCAGGAGGCTTTTGACCGGCTGGCAGCATATGTTAATAATAGAGATATGCTAACAACAAATTTCCCCAATAGGAATAGAGCGCCGCAGCCTGTTGATCTGGCAGCGGCATTGGGACAACCGAGAAATGACGATAATCCGCAGCGCTTAACAGGAGCCATGATCGATCTGATCAAGGAAAGAATTGGCAGACTTACTATCGAAGATCTTAATATCGCTAACGGCACAACTGCCCGGCCGCAAAATCGAGGGAATGATACACGGACAGACCAAGAATGGCGGCAAGCCGCAACCACCAGAATTGCTGCATTTTCTGCACGAAGCGCTGATGTTGCTTACGTGATGCAGCAAATCGGCAATATAAATGGTCTTGATGCCACGCTTTCCGCAAATACCCGACAAGAAAGGGATAACGCCAGAGGTGGATTGGTAACAGGCCTAGAAAGTGCCAGAGATGACCAGGTGCTTATGCTTAATTTATTAAGCCGAGGCATAAACCCGCAAACTTTAGCAAATGCTCATCGTGAGGCCGTAACTGCAGTAGGGGCAGAAAATACAACTCGACAACGCAGAAATCCACCACAACCAGCATTGACCGACGAACAACGCTCGCAATTAATAGCACAACAATTACTGACGCGAATACGCACTGTCACCAGAGACAATAATAGTCCATTTATACGAATATTTGGAGAAGAAAATGCCGGCATTATAGCAGGCGCAACAAGAACAGAACGTAATAATCAGCAACGTAGAGGACAAAGAATCAGGCAAGCCTCTTTAGATGCGCCATATACCGATGTTGCTATGGAAAATTTAGGCGAAATGTTTCCACCCGCCATACAACAGAATCCAATGATAGCATTGAATGGTTTACCTGGTCATTCAGGCTAATTTGACGGAAAGCGTTACTAATATCGCGCCGGTAATAATTCCCAGCAATAAACGGGTATTTGTTAATATTCGATCATGGCTAAGGTAAGTTCTTTTCCAGCCCCTCATTTCCGCTTGATTTATCATTCCTTTTGCCGCATGAGTATTAACCATGAAAATGCTTGGCACTATCCTCTCTGCCGCCCTATGGAGCCTGTTGCTGGCGGGCGCGCCCGCGTTTGCGGCCCCTGCTTCCGCGCCGCAAGCGACTGATGCCGGCGCCAGCGTCATCCGCGACATCACGGTCGAAGGCAACCAACGCATCGAAAGCCGCACGGTGCTTTCTTACCTAGGCCTCAAACCGGGCGACAGTTTCAGCCAGAATGATATCGACGCAGGACTTAAAAACCTCTTTGCCACCGGCTTTTTCGCCGATGTAAAATTACTGCGTCAGGGCGATACGCTGCAGGTGCGCGTCGTTGAAAACCCGGTCATCAGCAAAGTCGCCTTCGAAGGCAACAATAAAATCGAAACCAAGGATCTCGAAAAAGAAGTCGAGCTGAAGCCGCGCTCCATTTATTCACCGGACAAAGTGCAGAGCGACGTCAAGCGCATCCTCGACATTTATCGCCGCAGCGGGCGCTATAACGCCACTGTCGAGCCTAAGATCATCAAGCAAGACCAGAACCGCGTCGACTTGGTTTATGAAATCACCGAAGGCCCAACCGCCAAAGTCGCTAAAATCACCTTCATCGGCAATGATCATTATGACAGCGCGACGCTACGCAAAACGCTGCGCACCGAGGAAACGCGCTGGTACAAATTCCTCACCGACAATGACAAGTACGACCCCGACCGCCTGCAATTCGACCAGGAATTACTGCGCCGCTTCTATAACAACGAAGGCTACGCCGACTTCCAGGTCAAATCGGCCAATGCCGAATTATCGCCAAATAAAGACGCCTTTTATCTCACCTTCGTGGTCGAGGAAGGCGTGCAATATAATTTCGGCGAGGTTAAGATCGTCAATGAGCTGAAAGGTAACGACAAGCCCGATCTTGAAAAGCTGATGACGACCAAGAAGGGCAATACGTATGACGCCGGCAAGGTCGAGGACTCCATCGACGCCATGACCAAGGAGCTGGGCAATCACGGCTATGCGTTCGTTGACATCCAGCCCCGGCTCGAGCGCGATCACGAAAAGAAACTTGCCAACCTGACGTATGAGATCAAGCCCGGCCCGCGCGTGTATGTCGAGCGCATCAACATCACCGGCAATGTGCGCACGCTCGATGAAGTGGTGCGCCGCGAATTCCGCCTCAACGAAGGCGACCCTTATAATACCGCCTTGCTGCAGCGCACCGAACAACGCCTCAACAATCTCGGTTTCTTTGAAAAGGTCAATGTCAAAAATGAGCCGGGCAGCGCACCGGACAAAACCGTGGTCAATGTCGATGTAAAGGAAAAATCAACCGGCGAAATTAATTTAGGCGCCGGTTTTTCGACCACGGACGGCATCCTGGGCGATGTCGGCATCAAGGAATCCAACCTGATGGGCACCGGCCAGGAGTTGAAAGTCAATTTCGTCCTCGCCTCCCTGCGCCGCGATGCCGAACTCAGCTTTACCAACCCGTATTTCCTGGACCGCGAAGTAGCGGCGGGATTCGACATTTACCGGACCTATGAGGATTTCACCCAGGAAAGCTCGTACATCAGCAACATCAAAGGCATCACGCTGCGCGGGAGCTATGCGTTACAGGAAAAACTGCAGCATACTGTTTATTATACCATCCATCAGAATACCATTAGCAACGTTCCAAGTAACGCTTCTATCTTCATTCAGGAGCAGGCAGGCACCAACTCCACCTCCGCCGTCGGCCAGACGCTGGCCTACGACCAGCGCGACAACAAACAGAACCCGACTAAGGGTTATTTCGCCAGCATTACCCAGGAAGTGGCCGGCTTAGGCGGCGACGACAAATACCTGAAGCATGAAATAAAGGCCAGTTACTATTATCCCCTCGCGCCCAAATGGACCATGGGCGTTCTTGGTTCCGGCGGATATATCTTCGGCCTGAACGGCCAGGATATCCGCATTCCCAACCGTTTCTTCGTCGGCGGCGACAATCTGCGCGGCTTCCGCGATGCCGGTATCGGCCCGCGCGATATCAGCACCCTGGACGCGCTGGGCGGCAATGCGTATTATACCGGCACTGCCGAACTCCGGTTTCCGCTCGGCCTGCCTGAAGAGCTGGGCGTATCCGGCGCCCTGTTCAGCGATGTCGGCGATCTGTGGCATACCAACGATACGGGACCCAATGTGTTTGATAAAAATATGGTGCGCGTTTCGGGCGGTTTCGGCATATTATGGTCGTCGCCTTTCGGGCCGATACGCATCGATCTCGCCGAACCTATCGTCAAAGACAAAGAAGACCGCCCGGAAATCATGCGCTTCAGCTTTGGTACGCGATTCTAGGAATGTTTATTTCAACTACTAACAAAAGGATTATACCGTTATGAAACTATTTCGTCTCACTATTTTAACCGCCGCTGCAATGCTGGGAACCTCGTCCGCTGCTCTGGCCGCCGACAATACCATCGCCACCGTCAACATCCAGCAGATCATGCATGATTCGACCGCCGCCCAGAACGTACGCGAACAGCTGGAAAACAAACAGAAAACCTTCCAAACCGAAATCACCAAGAAACAGGATGCTCTGCAGAAGGAAAAGCAGGAACTGGATAAAAAGCACAGCGTATTGTCCAAGGACGCCTTCGATGAAAAAGCCCGCGCCTTCGGTAATAAAGTCACCAACGTGCAAAAGGAAATTCAGTCCAAGAAAGCGCTGCTCGATAATGCCTTCGCCCGTTCGCTGAACGAGATACAGAAAGTCGTAACCGACAGCATTGCCGATCTTGCCAAGGAAAAAGGCTTCGTAGTAGCGATCCCAACCTCGCAGATTCTCTACGGCGATCCCAAGCTCGACATTTCGGACGAGGTGCTGAAGCGCCTGAACCAGAAATTGCCAAAGCTGGAAGTCAAATTCGATGCCCCGGAAGCGGATAAGTCCAAAAAATCGGACGAATAACCACTAAGAACCTGTTCAGAATCTCGCTAGGCTGAGCCGGATGCGAAGCTTTTCGAGAACCGTAGCACAACGTACACTTAGTACGTGAGCAACGGAAGCGCAGAAATGCAAGCAAGACGGCCAGCATAGTAGAGATTATGGACAGGTTCTGATGGTTGACAGACGTTTTTTCTACAACGCCGGTTCTCTGACGCTGGGAGACATTGCGTCATTGACCGGCACGTCCATCGCTTCGGACGGCAGCCGCATTTTTACCGGCGTCGCACCGCTGGAATGCGCGGGCACGGATGACATCAGCTTCCTCGATAACGTCAAATATCTCGACGCCTTCGCACAAAGCAAAGCGGGAGCCTGTTTTGTGCGTCCTAAATATGTACCGCGTGCACCCAAAAGCATGGTGTTATTGATTACCGATGATCCCTATTCCGCCTATGCGCTGACGGCGCAACGCTTCTATCCTGAACCTGCCGTTACCGCCGGTATTGCACCGCAAGCGGTGATTGCCAAAAGCGCGGTTGTCGGCAAAGGAGCGCGTATTGATCCGGGCGCAGTCATCGGCGAGCATGTACGTATCGGCAGCGGCTGCTGGATCGGCGCAAACACAGTCATCGACGATAACGTGGAGATAGGCGATAATTGCCGCATCGGGGCATTATGCACCATTAGCCATGCCATCATGGGCAAGCGCGTTTTGCTGCATCGCGGAATTCATATCGGGCAAGACGGATTCGGCGTTGCCCCCGGCCCCAAAACTATTATCAAAGTGCCGCAGCTAGGGCGCGTCCTCATCGGCGACGATGTCGAGATCGGCGCGGGAACCTGCATCGACCGCGGCGCCGGGCCAGATACGATCATCGGCGACGGTTGCAAGATTGATAACCTAGTACAAATCGGTCATAATGTGCAGCTCGGGAAATACGTGATTATTGCCGCGCAATGTGGTATTTCCGGAAGCACGCGGATTGATGACGGTGCCATGATCGGCGGCCAGGTCGGCATCGCCGGCCATTTGCATATCGGCGCGGGCGCGAAACTGGCGGCGTGCTCGGGCGTGATGACCGATATTCCGCCTGGCGCAACCTATGGCGGCGCGCCGGCCGTACCGATCAAGGACTGGCACCGGCAGACGGTCACATTGGCGAAGTTGGCTAAGACAAAAGAGGAATAAGGAGCTATGGAGGAAAACGAAACTAAATCCGGCACACCGGCCATCTCCGTCGAGCGCATCATGGAGATGATACCGCATCGCTATCCCTTCCTGATGATCGACAAAATCATCGAGATGGTACACGGCGAATACGCCATCGGCGTCAAAAACGTCAGCATCAACGAACCGCATTTCCAGGGGCATTTCCCCGGCAAGCCGGTGATGCCCGGCGTGCTCATCATCGAAGCGATGGCGCAGACGTCGGCGGCGCTGGTCGTCGCAACGCTGGGCAAGGAATCCGAGGGCAAGCTGGTCTATTTCATGTCGATCGACGAGGCGCGCTTCCGCAAACCCGTCGTGCCCGGCGATGCCCTCCATATCCGCGTCGACAAGCAGCAGAGCCGCAAGAACGTATGGAAATTCGCCTGCGTCGCCACGGTTGACGGCGTAAAAGTTGCCGATGCGGTTATTTGCGCGATGATTGTGGATTGACGCGGATGTCCGAACTATTCAACAATTACACCTTGCATGTTGAATTAGATCAGCCTGCTAGAAATATGGTGAAAGATCCTCATGGCTGCTATCTCACAATCGGGCTACGGCCAAGAACAAGATATTATAACATGGGATTGTCGGAGCCTGAAGTTCGACAATTTCAGACTATTATACATAGAATCACAGGAGTCGATCCTGAAAGACAAAAAGAATATCAAGAGAAAATGCCAAAAAAACTGGGGGAAACTAATGAGAAAAGCATCGATATTCCGATGCAAGATATAGATCGGGAAAGAGTCATTCGATGTCTGGAGAATCCGGATATTATAGATAAAATTGGCGAACTGCCTGAAAAAGGAATATAAATGACCCTCCACCCCACCGCCATCATCGCCCCGACAGTGAAGCTCGCCGCCAATGTCAGCGTCGGGCCGTATTGCGTGGTCGAAGGCGAAGTTTCCATCGGCGAAGGGACGGAACTTAAGTCGCACGTGGTTATCAGCGGCCACACGGCCATCGGCAAACATTGTAAAATCTTCCCGTTCGCCTCGCTTGGCCATGCGCCGCAGGATTTAAAATATAAGGGCGAGAAATCGCAACTGCTGATCGGCGATCACAACATCATCCGCGAATACGTCACGATGAATCCCGGCACCGAGGGCGGCGGCATGATCACCTCGGTCGGCAGCCATTGCCTGTTTATGGCCGGTACACACGTGGCGCATGATTGCCGCATTGGCAACCACGTCATCATGGCCAATAACGCCACGCTCGGCGGCCACGTCACCATCGGCGACCACGCCATCATCGGCGGCATGAGCGCCGTGCACCAGTTCGTACGCATCGGGCCGCACGCCATCATCGGCGGCATGTCCGGCGTCGAGCACGATGTCATCCCTTACGGCTCGGTGATGGGCGAACGCGCCAGCCTCGCCGGATTGAACCTGGTTGGCCTCAAGCGCCAGGGCTTCGACCGCGACACCATCCATGCACTGCGCAACGCCTATAAATTATTGTTCGAGGAAGAAGGCGGCACACTCGCCGACCGCACGCAAAAAGCGCGTCAGAATTACAGCAGCGTGAATGAAGTCATGCAGATGCTGGCGTTCATGGACGACAAAGGCTCGCGCTCCTTATGCGTCCCGAAATCTTTCACAATCCCCTCCCCCTTGAGGGGGGAGGGTTAGGGAGGGAGTGATGACGCAAAGCGTCAGGCACTTCGTGCCCACCCCCACGCTTCGAGCAGCGCGCAAGAGCGCTTGCTCTCAGCCGCTCCCCCCTCAAGGGGGAGCAATATGAATACCCTCGGCATCATCGCAGGCGGCGGGCGCTTGCCGGCACAACTGGTGGAAAGCTGCCAGGCGACGGGGCGCAAGTTTTTCGTTGTCGCGCTTGAGAATGCCGCCGATATGGAAACCGTCACGCATGTTCCCCATGCCCTCGTGCGCATAGGCGCGGTGGGCGAAGCGATCGGGCATCTGCGCAACGCCGGTGTGCAGGAAATCGTATTGGCCGGAAGCGTTCGCCGCCCCTCATTGACTTCCTTACGCCCTGATATGATGGGCGCAAAATTGCTGGCGCGGCTGGGCAAAGCATTTTTCTCCGGCGACGATGCGCTGCTCAAAGCCGTCGTATCGTTTCTCGAAAGCGAAGGCTTCAAAGTGGTCGGCAGCGACGACATATTGCGTGGGTTGATCGCGCCTGCGGGCATTCTCGGAAAAATCAAACCCGATGTGCGCGCCGAGGCCGACATTGCCCACGGCATCAAAGCCGCCAGGGCATTGGGCGAACACGATATCGGCCAGGCCGTCATCGTGGAAAACGGCTACGTGCTTGGCGTTGAGGCCGCCGAAGGAACCGATGCGTTAATCGAGCGCTGCGGCAAATTACGCCGTGAAATGCAAAGCGGCGTGCTCGTCAAAGTCAAAAAACCGGGGCAGGAAATGCGCGCCGATTTGCCGACCATTGGCATAGAGACAGTTGAAAAAATCCACGTGGCAGGCTTCGCGGGCATCGCCATCGAAGCGGGCGGCGGCATGATACTGGACAAGGAAAAAACCATCGCAAAAGCCGATGCGCTCGGCGTGTTCGTGGTTGGCATAAAATGACTTCCGCACAGCCGCTCAAAATCTATATTATCGCAGGAGAAGCCTCCGGCGATTTGCTAGGCGCGCACTTGATGCAAGCGCTTAAAAACCAATCGCAACGGCCGGTCAATTTTTATGGCATCGGCGGCGAAAAAATGACCGCCGAAGGGCTGGCCAGCCTGTTTCCCTATTATGAGTTGTCCATGATGGGTTTCGTCGAAATTCTGCCTTATATTTTCAATCTCGCGGCACGCATCCAGCTAACCGTCGATGATATTCTCGCCAAGCAGCCGGATGTTGTCGTCACCATTGACTCACCCGGATTCTGTTTCCGCGTCGTGGACAAATTGCGTAAGGAAAATCTGAATGCAAAATTCATGCATTACGTCGCGCCGACCGTGTGGGCCTATAAGCCCGAGCGCGCGCAAAAATGCGCCCGGCTGTTCGATCATCTGCTGGCGTTGCTTCCCTTCGAGCCGCCTTATTTCGAAAGAGCCGGATTGGCCTGCACGTTCGTAGGCCATCCAGTCGTAGCGGAGACGCAAACCGGCGACGGCGCGGCCTTCCGGCAAAAATATGAGATTCCCGAACACATGCTGCTATTCAGCCTGCTCCCCGGCAGCCGCAAAGGCGAGGTCGATCGCCACATGCCGGTCTTTGCAAAAGCAATCACTCTGCTTGCCACGCAATATCCCGACCTGGCGATGGTTGCCGCCGTGCCGAAAAACGTCATGGCGTTTGTCGCGCCCTATTTCAAGAACTGCCCGTTCCGCGCCGTGGTTATTGCGGGCGAGCAGGATAAAAAAGACGCGATTGCCGCCTCGAATATGGCGCTGGTAAAATCCGGCACCGTGGCATTGGAAGTGGCCATGACGGGCATACCCATGATCGTCGCCTACCGCGTGAATCCGCTGTCGGCATGGTTGTTCAAGCGCATGAGCCTGACCAAATACGCCAATCTCGTCAATATACTGCAAGGCAAAGAAATCATCCCGGAATTATTGCAGCAGCTGTGCACGCCGCTGATGATAGCCAATGCGGCAGCGCATCTATTATCCAATTCGGAGCACCAACAACGGCAAAAAGAACAGGCTGCCTCGGCACTTAAGCAGCTTTTGCCGCCGCATGAAGAACGCCCCAGCGACATCGCCGCCCGCATGATTTTGCAGATGCTGACTGCCTAAAATCGGCATCCTTCCCGCAAACTGTCATCAAGCTGAAACATTGTTGCGCTAAACTATAAATATATTTAGTGTCTAAAATGGGTTATTCTGTCTAGGGCATGTAGTATCACATGAAAAATCAGCGCGAGAAACGCACTAAGAAAACAATGCTTGCCCATAAGTGGCAGATATTCCTGCTGACTTCATGCTTATCGACCGTTCTTCAGCAAAGCCACGACAACACCATCCAAAATATTTCGCCTTCCGAAGGAGGGCATGACCCATCTGTTTTACCGAAAAACCAGCATGACTTGCTGAACCTGTCCATTAATCAGATCGTGGATGAATTCTTTTCTTCCGTCAGGGATAGTATTATTTCACCGGCAATGGCTTGGGATCCCACTCCGATCCCCGGTCCACTCCGCTTTACAGGCGATCCCACGAATCCTAACGTCTGGCAGACGTATATTAATGAATTTAAGCAAATTTATGTGGATCCCACCTATGCAGATAATGGCCAGGGACAATACGTCCCAACAACCGGCGGAACTCAGTGGGATATCCCCTTCCCTCTACCTAGCATCTCTAACCCTGTTAGCGCCGCTGACATTGCCAATTTAATATTGTGGTACAATGGGCCATTTGCCAACTTCTACAATATTATCGTGAATACGCCGGACACATATGTAGCTCCTCTTTCGACGCTCGATTCCTCTCCTGAGTCTCTGCCCGATTCATCTTCTGAGCCCAATCCCGAAACCTCGCCCGAGCCT
>Ga0207070_1096_pt1 | contig 21314 bp, 15 predicted proteins | sample Alteio_BWMinHeat_92_FD_153591 | JGI IMG/M metagenome (GOLD analysis project Ga0207070, IMG submission 153591) | Enriched cells from forest soil in Barre Woods Harvard Forest LTER site, Petersham, Massachusetts, United States -... | ecosystem: Environmental > Terrestrial > Soil > Temperate forest >...
GAGGATGAAGGTGCCGACTCGGCCGCCGCCGCCTTAGCGATAGGAAGCTTGGCCCGACATCCAAGGTGGGCACTCCAGGCGTTGCACGTCTTCCGGGACGACTTCTTCGGGCCGCTGACCGTTCTACCTGGGGAGGGGCCGACCCCAGCGAGGTGCCGCCAAACGACCGCTATTTTACCGGCGAGACGTGATTGCAATAACGTCCCGCGACTTCCCCGGATGTGTTGTTGACAAATCTTGTCATGAAAAATGCTAAACAAATTTGGCATTACCGTTAGCATGAACCAAGTGTGCGTGAAGCCAGCCAGTAAATGCAGTCAGCGTTGTGCGGCAGACTGGGATCGCATTACCTAAGCATAGAGCCAGGGTCTTGCAGACACGTTGATGGTAAGCATCCTATTTCGATGTTTTTCGGCTGCGAGCAGCCTTGGTCGCAGGCGTGATCCGGTAGGCGCAGCGCCGGTCCCCAGAGACGATGTGCTCAACTCGCTCCACGCCGATGTCCGCGCCTAGCACCCTGCGAAATAGGTCGAGTTCCGTTTCGCAAAAGCCCTTGCAGGCAGACGCGGCCGCGCAGATCGGGCAGTGATTCTCGATAAAGAGAAAACTCGTCTTCCCCTCGCGCTTGACTTCGGACATATAGCCTTCCTCTGTCCGAACCCGAGCCAGGTTTTCAAGTTTCCCCTGCAATGGGGCGTCGTGCGCTATTCGTTCCGAATAAATCACCTGCTGTCGCGCGCGGCGAGATTCGAGCACGCGCTTCAGGCCCGAAGGCCCGAACGCATCTCCCAAGGCATCAATCAGCGCGACGCTCAGCTCCGCGTAGGCGGCCGGGAAAAAACGGTCCGCCTCGGGAGTGAGGCGCCAATACTTGGCGGGACGGCCGACGGCGCCGGGCCGTTCTTCGGCCGCCACGAATTTTTCGCTTTGCAGCGCATAAAGGTGTTGGCGCACAGCCATGGCCGTTAGGCCGAGCCTCTCGGCAAGTTGGGCGGAGTCCATCGCGCCTTCACCGAGATCGCGGAGAAGATAAGGGAAGGAAGAGGTTTCTCCCCTTTTCCGGTCATAGCTGAGAGATTTAAATCAACCCGGAATCCCCAGGGCATATCGGTAGTGCCCGGGCACTGGTTGCAATTCCGATTCCTCGGTGGGATAGAACGGCTCGCGGTGATCCCAGGGGTTTTCGGCCGGAGGGATTGTCCAGAAATTGCCATCCAAATCGCGCACGATCCAGCGTTCGGGGCAGGCTCGATCCACAAAAATGCCGATCTTCCGTTTTTCCATGGCTACCATTTCTCCTTTACCTCCTAGGAATTCCTCCTTGACTGTTCTCGAAAGAGAAATGAATATTCTATATCGAAAGCGCGCCGGCTGGAAGGCGTTGCCCCGAATCCGTTTCCCAAAGCCTCAGATCGCTCGGCAGGCTGTAACATTTGCGCCGTTCAGAACGATAAGGCGTGTCACTCCAGGCTATTTTTCGGCCGGAATTGCCTTGCAGCACCTGTTCGCGAATGCTGGAATGGTGGTTTGTGACTGGTCGTTAACCACTCACCTCTTTCCACTCTACAACTCGCCGGAATACGAGGTGCGCGCCAATGGCTGCCGAGCACGGCCGACTCGAACAAGCTCAAACCAGCAAAGTGCCCTGGAAAAAGTGGGGCCCCTATCTCAGCGAGCGGCAATGGGGAACCGTGCGCGAGGACTACAGCGAGGGCGGCAACGCCTGGGATTATTTCAGTCACGACCAGGCGCGCTCCCGCGCCTACCGCTGGGGCGAGGACGGCTTGGCCGGGATAAGCGACGATCAGCAGAGACTCTGCTTGGCCTTAGCCCTGTGGAACGGCAAAGATCCCATCATCAAGGAGCGCCTCTTCGGGCTGACCAACAGCGAGAGCAATCACGGCGAGGACGTCAAGGAGTACTACTTCTATCTCGACAGCACGCCGACTCATTCGTACATGAAGTACCTCTACAAGTATCCACAAGCGGCCTTTCCTTATGCCAATCTTGTTGACACCAGCCGAGGGCGCAGCCGCAACGAATTCGAGTACGAGCTGCTTGACACCGGCGTGTTCGATGACGATCGGTATTTCGATGTGTTTGTCGAGTATGCCAAGGAGTCGCCGCACGACTTGCTGATTCAAATCAGCGTGTACAACCGGGGTCGCGAGCCGGCCGAGCTGCATGTCCTTCCTACGCTCTGGTTTCGCAACCAGTGGTCTTGGCAGCCACGGGTCGAGCGCCCAAGCCTGCAGCAAATTGTCGGACCGCGCAAGGTTAGCGTGGTTAAAGCAGTCGATGCGAATCTGGGCGAGCGATATCTCTATTGCGACGGCGAGGCCCCCCTACTCTTCACGGAGAACGAGACCAATACCGAGCGCATCTTTGGCGTTCCCAACAGGACGCCCTATGTCAAGGACGGCATCAACAACTACGTCGTGCATGGACAGGAAGGGGCGGTGAATCCCGAAAAGAAGGGAACCAAGGTAGCGGCCCACTATCGGCTTTGGGTCAAACCGGGGGAAAGTCGAGTGGTTCGGCTCCGGCTTTCGCCGCCCGAGCCGGCCGAGAGCCGTTTTCATTTGGACCCGGAATCGCTCAGCAAGAAACTCGCCGATGCTGGCAATCCCTTCAGCGATTTCGACGACGTGATGGAGATCCGTCACAAGGAGGCTGATGAATTCTACGACACGGTCATTCCGCGTTCTCTGCACGCCGACGCGGCCAATGTCATGCGTCAAGCGCTGGCGGGCATGTTGTGGACCAAGCAGTTTTACCACTACGACGTGGACAAGTGGCTGGAGGAGCGCGGCTCCGATCCATACAAGGCGGCGCGAAAGCAGGCGCCGCGCAACGACCACTGGCACCACATGTACAACGGCGACGTCATCTCTATGCCGGACAAGTGGGAGTACCCCTGGTACGCGGCGTGGGACCTGGCCTTCCACGTCATCGCCCTGACGCTCGTGGATGTGGATTTCGGCAAGCAGCAACTGCAGTTGATGCTCCGTGAGCGTTACCTTCATCCCAACGGCCAGATGCCGGCGTACGAGTGGAACTTCGGCGACGTCAATCCGCCGGTCCATGCCTGGTCCGTTATCTTCACCTACCGTCTGGAGAAGGCGCAAAAAGGAGAGGGGGACATCAAATGGCTGAAGAGCTGTTTCCAGAAGCTGCTCTTGAACTTCACCTGGTGGGTCAACCGCAAAGACCGTACCGGGCGCAACGTTTTCGAGGGGGGCTTTTTGGGCCTCGACAACATCGGGGTATTCGATCGCAGCGCGCCGCTGCCGACCGGCGGTTATCTTGAGCAGGCCGACGGCACCGCCTGGATGGCGCTCTTTGCCGACAACATGCTCGAAATCGCCATGGAGCTGGCGATGACGGATCAGGACTACACCGACATGGTCCACAAGTTCCTCCAGCACGACTCGTTGATCACATCGTCGCTGGTGAAGCTGGGTGAGGGCATCGGCATGTGGGATGAGGAGGATGGCTTCTTCTATGACGTTCTCCGGCTGCCCGACGGCGCGTCGCAAAGGCTCAAGGTCCGGTCGATGGTCGGCTTGCTGCCGCTGTGTGCGGCCACGGTTTTCGAGCCGCAGGTGTTCGAGAAATACCCTGAAATTGCCAGACGGTTTCACAGATTCATCGATGCGCGTCCCGAGCTGCGCACTGCTTCTCACGACCCCACCAAGGTCGGTGTGGGTGGCCGCCACCTCTTTGCGGTCCTGGACGAAATCAAGCTCCGGCGCGTGCTGGCGAAGGTGCTCGACGAAAATGAGTTTCTTGGTCCCTATGGGATTCGCTCCCTCTCGCGCTACCACGCCGATCATCCTTATGTGATTCAGGCCGGCGGGCAAGAATATCGTGTTTCCTATGTACCGGCCGAGTCCGATTCCTGCATGTTCGGCGGCAACTCCAACTGGCGCGGTCCCGTCTGGATGCCGGTCAACATTCTGGTCATTCGGGCCTTGGTGAATTATTATGCTTTCTATGGAAATGATTTCACCGTCGAGTGTCCCACGGGTTCCGGGCGGTACCTGAACCTGTATCAAGTCGCCGAAGAGATCACGCGCCGTCTGACGAACACCTTCCTCAAAGACAAACACGGCCGGCGGCCCGTCTATGGCGGAACACGTAAGTTTCAGGAAGACCCGCACTGGCGTGATCTCATCCTTTTTTACGAATACTTCCACGGCGACAACGGGGCCGGCCTCGGCGCCAGTCACCAGACCGGCTGGACGGGAATCATCGCCCGCGGCATGCACATGTTCGCGACGACTACGGCCGAGCAATTGCTTGAGCTCGGCGCACGAGCCACTATTGTCGAGACGGAATCGGCCTGGGGCGCCCAGTTGGCGGAGCGGTGATGAGACTCCCAAAGTGAGACCTATGCCGTAGAAATTCGCTCATGGCAAGATCTTTCAAGCACCCTGACAAGTGAAACGGTCGTAAGACTCTCAGGAGAAATTACATGGCCCGAAAAGAGAAAGGTTTAGCAACGGGAGCAGATTCTTCTGAAGCCTCATCGCATGATAACAAGTGTAAGCGCAAGCACTACGAAGCCAAGCTCGACGAGCTGCACATGGAATTAGTGAAATTGCAGTATTGGATCAAGGCCGCGGGCAAGAAACTCGTGTTGGTGTTTGAAGGTCGTGACGCGGCTGGGAAGGGTGGTGCGATCAAGTGCATTTCCGCGCCGCTCAACCCGCGTGGCTGCCGCGTGGTGGCGCTTGGCAGGCCTTCGGATACAGAAAGAACGCAGTGGTACTTCCAGCGCTACGTGGCCCACCTGCCTGCCGCAGGAGAGATCGTGCTCTTTGACCGCAGTTGGTACAACCGGGCAGGTGTCGAGCGCGTCATGGGTTTCTGCACCCAGGAGGAATATACCGAGTTCCTGCGCTCTTGCCCGGACTTCGAGCGAATGCTCGTCCACTCGGGCATCATCCTTTTGAAATACTGGTTTTCGGTCAGTGACGAGGAGCAGGAACGCCGATTCCATGACCGGGCCGGCAATCCAGCCCGCCGCTGGAAGCTGAGCGACATGGACTTGCAGTCGCGCGAGAAGTGGGTGGAGTTCTCCAAGGCCAAGGATGAACTCTTCAAGCACACGGACATCAAGCAAGCGCCGTGGTATACAGTTGAGGCCGACGACAAGCGGCGTGCCCGGCTCAACTGCATCGCTCATATCCTGAGCATGGTTCCCTACGAGGACGCCACGCCGCCGCCGCTCATGCTGCCGCCACGCAGGCCCCTGGATGATAGTTACGTGCGCCCGCCGAAGTCCGACCTGAACATTATCCCCGACGTGAAACTGTGATGGTAGGCGGCCCCGCAACCACGTGGAATGTCAGGTAATAACGGGGACTGACTAGCTCAGACTGGGGTGAGGCTTGGACCGCATGTTTCATTGGATCGACGCCTGGGCGATCGCTCTGGCCTTTGCCGTGGCGATGTTCGCGTCTTGGTATCTTGGCTGGCGTTTAGGGCGACGGCTGCACCCGGAGCCTGGCGAGGACCCCGGAACTAAGTTTACCGACGCCAGCATGGCGCTCCTAGGACTGTTACTCGCCTTCACCTTTTCCATGGCCATGGTCAGACACGATCAGAGGAGGCTTGCGGTAGTCGCCGAAAGCAATGCCATTGGTGACTTCAATACGTGTGTAACTTTGCTCAAGGAGCCAAAGCGCGCTGACTTGCAGAACGTCATACGCAATTACACCCACCTCCAACTCGATATGTTGCGTCAATTGTTGCCCGCGACGGAGGAGGAGAACGCCTTCCAACGAAGTCGGGAAATGCAAACCCAGATGACCTGCAAGGTCGCCCAGGCCATCGATGGCAGCCCTATGGACCTTGCTTTGACAAACACCCTAAATAACCTGACCAGCGCCCATGCTTCCCGCCTTGCGGCTTATGAGGAGATTCTACCCTGGAGCATTGTGTTGCTGCTGTTGCTGAGTTCTATAGTCCCGTCGTTCTTGATAGGCATGAAACAGGGAGAAACGCACAAGTTGCATCATTCCGGGACGCTGAGCTTTATCGTTCTCGTGAGCCTCGTGATCTTCGTGACGCTCGATCTTAACCAGCCGCGCAGAGGCCTGATCCGCGTTAACCGGGAGCCATTGGAGCGGCTGACAAAGTCCTTGGACATGTGAGGATCAGCGATGCAATGGAGATAGGCCGATGCGCAAGCTGATCATGGGAATTGTCCATTTTCGGGAACGACTCTTGCCCCAGTATGCGGAGCGGTTCCACGAACTTTCCCGGGGCCAGACGCCCGACACGCTCTTTATCACCTGCTCCGACAGCCGTTTCGTACCGGATTTGCTCATGTCAACGGATCCGGGAGAGCTGTTTGTCATGCGCAACGTCGGCAATCTGGTTCCTCCATCGACTGTAGAAGGCGCCTCCACGGGCGATTTATCCGAAGCCAGCGCGATTGAGTACGCGGTTCTCAAGCTCAAGGTGCGCGATATTGTAATCTGCGGCCATTCCGAATGTGGCGCGATGAAGGCAGCCCTCGAACGCCAACCGCTGTCCGAAACTCCAAATCTGGCCAAGTGGCTGCACCACTCCGCGGCCGCGGTGTTTCGCCTTGAACAGGAAGGACCGCTCGATCCGCAATTGAATCGCCACGATCAGCTATCGCAGCTTAACGTCCTGGTACAGCTCGAACACCTAGCCTCATACCCAATCGTCCGCGAACGGATTGCCGACCAGACGCTGCGCCTAAGCGGTTTCTGGTTCGACATAGCCAAGGCAGAAATGTGGGCTTACGACCGCGAAAGCAGAAGGTTTGAAACGATCAACAGGGATTCAGCGGAACGGCTATTGAATCGTCTCGATCGCGTTTGAGTGAATCCCATGACTTCCGTGAAATCATCCAAAACGCCTGACGGGTCAGGCTGAGGAGACTGATGTGGCTCGAGCATGCTACCCTTCGCTCTATCAAATCAACACGCGTGTCTGGCTGACGGAGTTGTCGCGGACTCTCGGCCGTGCGGCAACTCTGGACGATATCCCCGACGCGGAATTAGACCGCTTGGCTGAGAAGGGCTTCGATTGGGTTTGGTTCTTAAGCGTTTGGCAAACGGGCGTGGCAGCGCAAAAGGTGTCGCGCGAGAATCATGAATGGCGCAGGGAATTCCAGGACACCCTACCGGACCTGCGTGAAGAAGACATTGCCGGCTCCGGATTCGCCATTACCGGCTACACGGTGCACTCCAATCTCAGAGGAGACAAGGCGCTGGTCCGTCTTCGTGAGCGGCTCACGAAGCGCGGCCTTAAGCTCATGTTGGACTTTGTCCCCAATCACATGGGACTCGGTCATCCTTGGGTGGAAGATCATCCCGAGTATTTCGTCCGCGGCAGCGAGCTCGACATGGCCCGCGCCCCGCGGAATTACACCTGGGTCAAGCGCGAGGCCGGGGATCTTCTCTTGGCCTACGGTCGCGATCCTTATTTCTCCGGATGGCCTGACACGCTTCAGCTCAATTACGCCAACCCAGCTACGCAAGAAGCGATGATCGGCGAGCTCTTAAAGATTGCCTTTCAGTGCGACGGAGTGCGCTGCGACATGGCCATGCTGGTTTTGCCCGAAGTTTTTGAGCGAACCTGGGGCCAGCGCGCGCCGCTCTTCTGGCCCAAGGCCACTCAGCGCGTGCGTGAACGGGTTCCCGAGTTTCTCTTTATGGCCGAGGTTTATTGGGACTTGGAATGGACGCTGCAGCAACAAGGTTTCGACTACGCCTATGACAAGCGGTTGTACGATCGCCTTCGGGAGGGACATGCCAGGCCGGTGCGCGAGCATTTTCACGCGGGGTTGGATTATCAGAATAAACTGGCCCGGTTTCTGGAAAATCACGACGAGCCACGGGCCGCCGCCACCTTTTCTCTTGAGCAACACAAAGCCGCGGCTGTCATTACTGTTCTCTCTCCGGGTCTGCGGTTCTTTCACCAAGGCCAATTTGAGGGTCGAAGGAAGCGCATCTCGCCTCATCTCGTTCGCGGTCCCGAGGAGCCCGTGGACCAGGACCTGGCTGACTTTTATGAGAAGCTGCTCGCGATGCTAGGCCAACCGACCCTTCGTGACGGCCACTGGCAGTTGCTCGAATGTACTCCCGCTTGGGACGGCAATTGGACCCACGATTGTTTCCTGGCCTTCACATGGCAATGCGAAAATGGTGAGCGACTGGTGGTCGCCGTGAATTATGCCCCCAATCAAAGCCAGTGTCATGTCCGACTCCCCTTCGCGGACCTGGCCGGCACGAAGTGGCGACTCGAGGATCAGCTTGCCGAGGCCGACTATGACTGGAATGGCGACGATTTGACATCGCGCGGACTTTACCTGGACATGAAGCCCTGGCAGGCCGCTGTCTTCTCCTTGACGAAATCCGAATAGGCTATGGTGCGCGCTAGGGGTAAGTTGTTCAAGACTCGACGCGACCGAACGAGCCCGGCACCGGTTTGGCGATCTAAGTTTTCGGATAGAAATGGCGCAATCGCAATCCTTCACGTCCGAAAGGTCCGCTGACACGAAGGATTAGCGGCATGGAATTCATGCGAACGTTTCTTGAACAGCAGCCGCTGACGGCGTTTTTTCTCACGATCGCGCTCGGCTACGTCGTGGGAGAGATCCAGATCAAAGGATTTTCCCTAGGCGTAGGAGCGGTCCTTTTCGTCGCCCTCGGCATGGGCTGGTTTGCGCCGAAATCAGCGCCGACGCCGATGCTCGGGACCTTCGGTCTCGCGCTCTTTCTCTACACCGTGGGCATCCAGTATGGGAAACAATTCCTCAGCGGGTTGACGAGCGCTAGCGGGTTGAAGGCCAATCTGGTTGCACTGATCGGAGTGCTGGTCTCGGGCGCTGTAGCTCTGCTTTTTATGAAAACGCTGGACCTGGAGACTGGATACGCGCTCGGCTTATTTGCCGGCTCAGGCACATCAACGCCGACGTTGCAGGCAGCGATCGCGACGCTTGGCAATGACGATCCAGCGGTGGGCTACTCGGTGGCTTACCCCTTCGGAGTGGCCGGGCCTATTCTGTTTCTGTATTTCACCTTCCTTCTTCTCAAGCCCAGGATCGAAATGCCTACGGGCTCCGGCTTAGAGTTGCTCGAAATCGCTTTGCAACGCCCGGAGTATTTCGGCAAGCCTTTGGCCGAGCTTACGAGCGCCCTCCCTGGCGAGCTGCAAATTGTGGCGCTGCGCCGCGACTTTCACAACCAGCCGGCGTCCCCCGATATCGTCCTGGCCGAGAATGACGTTTTGCTCGCTGTCGCTCCTTCCAAGGCAATGCTGGACGAGGCGCGAAAGACTCTCGGAGAGACGGCGCACGGCCGGATCACTCAAGATCGCCGCGACCTCGACTATCTGCGCGTCTTCGCGTCTCGGCCTACCGTGGTCGGTCGAATGCTCGGTGATCTCGCTCTGCCGGGCGACAAGACCTCGATTGTGGTACAGGTTCGCCGGGGCGACGCCGATCTTCTACCAAAATCGGATCTCGTCCTCGAGTTTGGAGATCGCGTCGGCCTGCTCACCCACCGAGATGATTTCCCATTGATGCGTCATTACTTCGGCGACTCGATCAAGGGCACCGCTGAATTCAGTTACGTTTCCATTGGTCTGGGAATGGCCCTCGGCTTCCTGATCGGAGCGATTAGCATCCCGGTGCCCGGGGTCGGTCGGATTAGCCTGGGGCTATCCGGCGTCCTGATTGCGGCGTTGATTCTCGGCAGCCAGCGCCGCACCGGACGGCTGAACTGGATCATACCTCTTTCCGCCAACCTGGTGCTGCGCAATCTTGGGCTCACGATGTTCTTGTCACAAGTCGGCATGGCTTCCGGTCCCAAATTTGCCGCGACAGTCTCAGAAACCGGCTTTCTGATGCTGGGACTGGGAGCAGTCGTCTTGGTCGGCCTGGTCCTGCCGATTCTGTTGCTTGGATTGTTGGTGTTTCGGATGTCGTTCGATGAGGTTGCGGGCATCGTGGCTGGCGCCTGTGGCAATCCGGCGATCCTGGCTTACGCGAGCAAGCTGGCGCCAACCGATAGGACGGATATCGGCTTCGCCACGATATTTCCAGGCATGACCATCGTAAAGATCCTCTTCGTCTCTGTCGTCCCGGCCTTCATGTGATGAACAGATCTCGTCAAGGTGCTTCGCTCAATAGGCTTGCAAGCCTTCAGCGCGAAATACTTGGCACGTCTCCTCAACCAGCTCGTTCTAGGGAGGCTTCGTATGTTGAAGTGTATAGCTGAGTCCAAGTTTCTCCCACTTGAATCGTCCCATCTGATGAAAGGGCAGCACGTCAACGCGCTCAACAACTCTTAAGCTCGCGGCAAATTTCGCAATTGGCGCGACATTCTCCTTATCGTCCGTCAAGCCCGGCACTAAAACGAATCGCAGCCAAATAGGTTTTCTCCGAGCAGCCAGGCGACGCGCGAAATCGAGCGTCGGGCCTACGTCCTTTCCGGTGAGATGCCGATGCCGTTCGGGATCCCACGCCTTCATGTCAAGCAAGACAAGGTCGATCTTCTCTAGCTCCGCGTCACTGAGGCGATCACCATAATGGCCATTCGTGTCAAGGGCGGTGTGAATCGACATCGCTTTGGCCGCGGTGAAAAGCTTCACCGCAAAACGGTCCTGCATCAGCGGTTCGCCACCGCTCAAGGTGAATCCGCCGGACATCACCTTGAGTCCGCCACGATACTTGCTGAGCTCTTCGACGGCGTGCTCCAAAGGGACTGCCATGCCGTTGATCATGCTCCAGGTGTCCGGGTTGTGGCAGTAAAGGCAGCGCCAGTGGCAACCTGCCGTCCAGGCGACAACGCGTATGCCAGGCCCATCGACCGCTGAGCCGGTCGTGAACGAATGCAGGAAGCCCACGTCTCCCGTTTCGAGTGCTTTCTTGACAAACGATTCGGGGACGCCACCACTTTGGCCCACGCGGAGCTCAAAAGGGCTCTGTGCCTCCAACGAATCGGGGTGAATTGGTACTTCTACGCTCATGGCGCTTACCCCCCGTGGAAAGTGCGGTTGACCACATCCATTTGCTGCTCACGAGTCAGCCGCACAAAGTTCACCGCATAGCCCGACACACGGATCGTCAAATGCGGGTATTTCTCAGGATGGTCCATCGCATCCAGCAGCATTTCGCGATTGAGCACATTCACATTCATGTGGAAACCGGTGGAGCCGAAAAAGGCGTCCAAAACACCGCGCAGGTTCACCACCCGGTCCTGAACGGCTCTCCCCAGCCCTTCAGGAACCAGGGTCGTCGTCAATGAAATCCCATCCGCCGCATCGCGATAAGGAATCTTGGCCACGGAGGCGGCCGACGCATGAATGCCGTGCTCGTCCCGCCCATGCATCGGATTGGCGCCCGGGGCGAATGGCTCTCCTTGCCGTCGGCCGTCAGGAGTGTTGCCTGTGCTTTTGCCGTACACCACGTTCGACGTAATGGTCAGTATTGACTGGGTGTGAAGGGCGTGACGATAGGTCGGATACTTCCGAAGCTTATTCATAAAGGTGCTCACCAACCACGAAGCGAGATGGTCCACTCGGTTGTCGTTATTACCGAACTTTGGGAATGCGCCCTCCGCCTTGTAATCCGTGACCAGGCCGGTTTCATCGCGAACGACGCGCACCTTCGCATATCGAATCGCCGAGAGGCTGTCGGCAACCACCGACATGCCAGCGATGCCAAAGGCCATGGTGCGAACCGGAGCATAATCGTGAAGCGCCATCTCGATCCGCTCATATGCATACTTGTCGTGCATGTAATGAATGACGTTCATCGCGTTGACGTAAACGCCGGCAAGCCAGCCCATCATCCGTTCGAATTTTTCCAGCACGTCATCAAACTCGAGGGTGTCTCCCGTCACCGCCCCGTTTTTCGGCCCCACCTGTTTTCCGGTGAGTTCATCGCGTCCGCCATTGATGGCATAGAGCAGGCACTTGGCGAGGTTAGCCCGGGCCCCGAAGAACTGCATTTGCTTGCCCACCAGCATTGGCGAAACACAACAGGCAACCGCCCCGTCATCGCCCCAAGTGCGACGCATGATCTCGTCGCTCTCAAATTGAATGGAGCTGGTGTCGATGGCCACTTTCGAGGCAAAACTGCGAAATCCGTCGGGCAATTGAGGGGAATACCAGACGGTGAGATTCGGCTCCGGCGCCGGGCCGAGGTTGTAAAGAGTTTGCAGAAAACGAAAGCTTGTCTTGCTTACCAGGGGTCGGCCATCGTCCCCCATGCCGCCGATGGATTCGGTGACCCAGGTTGGATCGCCTGCGAACAAGGCGTCGTATTCCGGCGTGCGCAGAAAGCGTACGATGCGGAGCTTGATGACGAAGTCATCGACGATCTCCTGGGCCTTTTCCTCGGTTAATAAGCCCGCAGCTAAATCGCGCTGGAAGTAAATGTCCAAAAACGTCGACGTGCGACCTAGCGACATCGCGGCGCCATTCTGTTCTTTGACGGCCGCAAGATAGGCCAGGTAAAGCCACTGAACAGCCTCGCGTGCATTGCGAGCCGGGACGGAAACGTCGAACCCGTAGCTGGCGGCCATCTCCTGCAACTCTTTCAGCGCGCGAATCTGTTCGCTGAGCTCCTCCCGATCACGAATGATCTCCTCCGTTGACATCACCGAGTCGAGACTTCGCTTCTCATCCTCTTTTCCTTCAATCAGTCGGGTGACGCCATAGAGGGGCACGCGCCGGTAGTCCCCAATGATCCGTCCGCGTCCGTAAGCATCGGGTAATCCAGTGAGAATGTGTGAGCTGCGACAGGCCCTCACGTCAGCGGTGTACGCATCGAAGACCCCCTCATTGTGCGTCTTGCGATACTTGGTAAACGTTTCCACGACTTCCGGATCAGGCTCGTACCCGTAGGTCTTGAGAGCGCTCAAGACCATACGGAAACCGCCATTGGGCATGATGGCCCGCTTGAGCGGCGCTTCCGTCTGAAGGCCGACGATAATTTCATTTTCGCGATCAATGTAGCCGGGAGCGTGCGCTGTGATTGAGCTGGGGATCTGAGAGACGTCCAGCACGCCTTTTTTGCGTTCTTCAACAAACAGCTTGTTCAGTTGATCCCAGAGCTTCTTGGTGCGATTGGTCGCCGGGGCGAGAAAAGATGCGTCACCCTCATACGGCTTGTAGTTTTGCTGGATGAAATCTCGGACGTTGATCTCTTTTTGCCAGAGACCGAGTTGGAAACCTTCCCAGGGGGAGTCCGACTTCTTATCGGTAGTCGCACCCATTGTCTGACTCCTTGATGTTTGGTTGCTGATACGACAATCATTGCAGTTTTAAGAGTGAACCCGTGTGCCGGGCGATCATCAGTTCTTCGTTGGTCGGAATAACCCAGACGGAGACTTTGCTTTGTGGCTTCGAAATCCGCGTGCCCTTTGCCGCATTCGCTTTTTCGTCAAGTTCGATTCCCAGCCACGTGGAAGCCTCGCTAATCCGCCGGCGGATTTCCGCGGAGTTTTCGCCAATTCCCGCGGTAAAGACCAGCGCATCAATACCGCCCAAGACCGCGGCCATGGCGCCGATCTCTTTCGCCGCGCAATAGACGAAGTAATCCACGGCGAGTCGAGCTTCCGGCTCGCTCCGTCCCAGAAGATCGCGCATGTCATTGCTGATTCCGGAGATTCCCAGCAAGCCGGATTTCTTATAAAGGATTTCTTCCACTTCCTTGACCGAGAGACCCAGCTTCTGAAAGAGAAACAAAACGACGCCGGGATCAAGAGCCCCGGGCCGCGTGCCCATGCACAACCCGTCCATGGCCGTGAAGCTCATCGTGGTGTCGACGCTTTTGCGATTTCTCAAAGCGCAGAGACTGGCGCCGCTTCCCAGATGGGCGACGATGACTCTTGCGTCCGCGATCTCGGGAGCGATTTGAGGCAGGACCGAGGAGATATACTCGTAAGAAATGCCATGAAAGCCATACCGTTCCACGCCGCCTTGGCATACATCGCGGGGCAATGGGACCAGGCTTGCAACCGCCGCATGACCCCGATGAAAGCCGGTGTCGAAGCAGGCCACCTGAGGCACTTCGGGCATTCGATCGAAGATGGCTTCGATGGGCGCCAGATTGTGGGGTTGATGGAGGGGAGCGAGAGGCGTTAGTTCGTGTAGCTCGGCTAGAATCTCGCGCGTCACCACGATAGGACCGGAGAACCGCGGGCCGCCGTGCACCACTCGATGACCCACGCCGACGAGCTTGTCGCCCAGCTTGTCGCCCAGGCGACCGCCTTGATATTTTGAACGAAGCCAGCCGCCAAGGACATCCATGGCCGCGCGCCCATCACGAACAGAAGAATCCAACCTCTCGTCGGCCAGTTTCTGTCCGCTAGCGTCGTGTACGGTCAGACGAGCAGAGGTTCCGATGCCCTCCACCTGCCCCCGCGCCTCTACCTCCCAGCGTGCCCCCTGGGGTGGCTGGAAGACGCAGAACTTCAAGCTGGATGAGCCGGCATTGAGTACGAGAGCGTAAGCGTCCATGACATACCTTTACGAACGATGAATGATGAACGCTCAAATCAGATTTCTTGCCGTTCATCAGTCATCATTCTTCATCCATCACTTGGTAGCGGCGGAGCGCCGCGCATGAGCCACCAGATTAGCGACCGCGCAACTGGCAATTCGCGATCGCACACTATCGGCTCGGCTGGTGAGGACTATTGGCACTCTCGCGCCCAGAACCAATCCCGCACTATCCGCATTCGCAAGGAAGCTGAGCTGCTTGGCAAGAATGTTTCCAGCCTCAAGATCCGGCGCGATCAGAATGTCCGGATCACCGGCGACCTCCGAATCAATGCCTTTGGTTTTCGCCGCCTCTTTGCTGATCGCATTGTCAAACGCCAGCGGACCATCGAGAATTCCACCTTTGATTTGCCCGCGTTCAGCCATCTTGCAAAGAGCGGCGGCGTCGAGGGTGGCCGGCATCTTAGAAGTGACTGTTTCCACCGCGGCAAGAATGGCGACTTTGGGAGTCTTGACACCGAGTGAAATGGCCAAGTCAATCGCGTTCTGACAGATGTCCACTTTGTCTTCCAGCGCGGGAGCAATATTGATCGCGGCATCCGTCACGATGAGCACCTTGTGATAAGTGGGAACGTCCATCAAGAACGCGTGGCTAATGCGGCGACCCGTCCGTAGCCCCTTTTCGCGAGAGACAACCGCTGACAGCAGCTCATCGGTATGCAGGCTGCCCTTCATCAGCACCTCGGCGCGGCCTTCACGCACAAGCGCGACGGCTATCTCCGCCGCGGCGTGACTGTGAGGAGCATCGATGATTTCCAAACCGCCGAGATTGACGCCCGCCGACTTGGCTGTTTCAGCGATCTTGTTCGCCGGCCCTACGAGTATCGGAACGATCAGCTTTTTTATGGCAGCCTCGACCGCGCCGGCCAATGCGGACGCTTCGCAAGGGTGTGCCACTGCTACTGGCACAGGATCCAAGTTCCAGCAGCGTTCTAGTAGCTTCTCATACTTGCCCGTTCCAGTTGTGGTCGCTTGTTTCATTTCAAGCCTCGTTCATGGTGACTTCGTGTCATTCTGGGGATAAGTGGAGAGAACTCCAATTAACGGCGACAGGACTTGACCGGATTGGCCCACGCGTCAACTCACGCTGGGCAATGGGAAAGGCGATGTTGATCGCTCATTATGAGCGACGATTCCGGCGCAGTCAAATTCTATTTCCAAACCGACCTATCCCTAGGTTTAGGAAACCGAAGCGAGGACGGCCCATGAATTACTTCTATTATTGGTTGACACCGAGTTTTGCCTGCTTATACTCACAACTGTTAAGGTCAACCACTTCTCGTGGAACTTTCTCGCCCCGTGGTTGTATGGACCCCGCTTAGGAAGCGAGGGTGAAGCCGTTCCAGAAATCTTCCTGAAGCAGGAATCGCGACCCGATGAAGGATTTCATCGGAACGATCTTCGAGCTTCAACACACACTAGGAGTCAAAGATGAGCACACCGACCTCTTCTCATGACGAGTTGTTTCGGGTGTCGCCAGCGGAATCAACGATCCCTCCAGAAATCGATCGCCGTTCGTTTCTCATGCGCAACGCTGTCATTGGAGCTTCGGCCGCGATGACGGGGGCCACCTGGACGTCTGAAGCACGCGCCCAGCAGGCCGCGAAAGAGGCGGGGCCGCCAAAATTAGGCGCGACCCTTTCTCCCGATCTCGACGTCGTGAAAAGGTCCAAAGGCCCGGTGATGACCGTGTTGGAGGAGTTCTACAAAGTGGGTCCCGGCCCTTCGAGCTCCCACACGATCGGGCCGATGCGCATCACCTATGATTTCTATCAGCGCTGCGCGAAACTACCCGCGGACCAACTGGGGCAGGCCACGGGACTCAAGGTTCACCTCTACGGCAGCCTGAGCGCCACGGGCAAGGGGCACGGCACCGAGCGGGCCTCGCTGGCGGGATTAATCGGCAAGGAGCCGGCCACCGTTGATCCCCTCTTCCTTGACGAAATGATCGCCAAGCCAGAACAGACTTATCCGGTGAAACTTGGCGACAAGACATTCAACCTCTCGCTCGCCGACATCATCTATGACAATCCCAAGGGGGAGTTCCCGCACCCGAACACCATGACCTGCAAACTCATGGCCGGCGACAAGGTCCTCCTTGAACAAGAGTATTACTCGGTCGGCGGAGGTTTCATTGAATGGAAAGGCTACCAACCTCCCAAGAAAGGTCAGCCGAAATATCCATACGCGACGATGAAGGAACTTCGTAAGCATGCGGAGGATAACAATCTCTCCATCGCCCAGGTCGTCATGGCGAACGAGCTGACCGTGTCCGGCAAGACCGAGGAACAAATCAATGCCTTCCTGGACAAGATCGCGAGCGCCATGCTGGCAACGGTGAAATCCGGCCTCTCGGTAAAAGAAGGCGTTTTGCCGGGGCCGATCAAGCTGCACTCGAAGGCGGCCACCGTCTGGGAACGGGCCCAGGATGACAAGTATGAGAGCGATCGCGCCATCGCGATGGTGGCCGCTTGCGCCCTGGCCGCTTCCGAGGAGAATGCCCGCGGCCATCTGGTTATCACCGCACCGACGGGCGGCTCAGCGGGTGTGATGCCAGCGGTTGTTTATGCCTTGGTGAATAGCAAGCGGAAGCTGCCAATGGAGAAAGTCCGACTGGGCCTCCTGGCCGGCGCTGGCATCGGTTATCTGTGCAAACACAATGCGACTCTCTCCGGCGCCGAGGGCGGCTGCCAATCCGAGATTGGGGTCGCCTCGGCCATGACCGCGGCTTTCATCGCTCAGGCCATGGACAGCTCCCCGTTGGTCACCGAGAATGCCGCCGAGTCGGCGCTGGAGCACCATCTCGGAATGACCTGCGACCCAGTTGCCGGCTACGTGCAGGTGCCCTGCATCGAGCGCTGCGCTTTCGGCGCGGTGAAGGCGTGGATCGCCTTCATGATCGCCACCAATGAGATCGCGTCACGGCATCGCGTGGATCTCGACACCACGATCACAACCTTGGCCCAGACCGGCCGGGACATGGGATCGAAGTACAAAGAAACGAGCGAAGGCGGACTGGCCGCGAACCTCGTTCTTTGCTGAGGTCAATGGGCCTGGAGGGCGCGTCCGCACCAATAACTGCTGGGCGCGATTCTCCCGATTCGAGGCACGCGAGGAAGTCGTTGGGCCGGATCAAAAGTAGAGTTGCGTCTGCAACACGAAGTTCCACCCGGTCATGCCGGAATTGTAGATCGTCTGAATCGAATTGGTCGGCGAACTCTCCACATGGTTCGCCTCGCCGATGAGACGAAACCCGCGGTTCTGCCATGGGTGCCAGTTGAACCCGACGGCGTATTCGTTCGAATCCCGAAATTGGCCGAATACGACCGATGCTCTACCATAGACTTCACACGTCTTTGGGATGACAAAATAGCCCGCGCTCGCCTCAAACCCATGGTCGAAAGTGCTGGACAAAGGCAATGGTCCATCGGCCCTGAAGGAATTCAGCCACCGAAAGTAGTACTGTGCGTTGAAGGCAAACCCACGGTACTTGTAACCAAAGTCCTGCGCCCACATGTAGTAGTTGGCGAGCTGTACCGTGACACCGGGGGCCAGGCTGCCGGTTGAGAAGAAGAGTACGCCGTCCGAATTGTACACCGCACTGTTGTCGGGGGTATTCTGGTCAAGGTCCGAGAACCGGTCCTCCCGGGCTCCCGTCACGGACGTCCCGATTCGGACGACCGGAGATTCGTGATATTCGAGATCGCTGAACGCCATCCGGGCAGCGCCAGGAGGGCCGTAGTCGCCGAGTGGTTCCCACCAGGTACTACCCGAATACACCATATTCCTGTCGATCTTCGTGGTGCTGATGTTCAGCGTGTTCAGCGAGTTGCCGACATACACCTCGTAGAATAGGTGATCGAAGAGCTTGCCTTCAGCCCAGACACCTTGCGTGAAGGAAGGGCGAAAAAAGTTGTCCGCCATGCTTCGCTCGACACCCTCCAGGAACATGAAATCCCGGGTGTTAGTCCGCGAGCCAGGTATTCCCCAATAGCCTGCGTAGAGGGTAAACGCTTCGTCGAACCGGTAGCCGATGTATCCACCCTGGATTATCGTTGCCACCGAGTTTGAAGACCAGATGATGGCGTTGAAAATAAGATTGGGATCGAAGACGAAACCCTGGAAGTAAAAGAGGTTCCGGTTTATGTTGAGGTCGTTTCGTGAGTCAACGGGATGCACGTTGCCGAGGTGGTCAGTGAACGTGTTGGAATCCAATTCCTGGTTTATATACCGGAATTGATTGAATAAATTGAACCAAAGTTTGTAAGGCACCCGATCCTTGTCCGGCGTTTCCACCAGGATAAAGCCGTTGTCATACCGCGTTCCGAGTGCCTCAAAGATCTTATCGGCGAGACTACTCGGACACGCTGGCGTAGCCTCGGGAGTTGAGTCAGTCGCCACACCCGGCTCGGCTGGCGCCGTGGATGCACTCGACGGCGTTTGGCCGGCGCTCGATCCTGCAAACTCCGGCGGCGGACCGGATTTTGCATCGGGTAAGCGTCCGCGTAAGAGGCTCTCGAGGCGGGCGTTCTCCGCGCGTGCCGCGGCATTTTCTCGCTCGAGCGCATCCAGACGATCGTTCAAACGCCGAATCGGGTCCTGGAATTGGGGTGATGGTTCTGCTTCTTGCCCCGGCAAATCCGGCGGAGATTGCGCGACCGTTTGACACGGCGGAACTGCCAGCCAGCTGCAAACGAGCCAGAAAGGCATCATGACTCGTATCGCTGTCGGGATTAGCCCCCGACAACCAATGCTGGCAGAAGTCAGTCTTGCCTGCAAATCCATGGTCGGTCCCCCAACCGGTTGGCGATGATCCCAATTGGCACCGCCGGCCGCGCCGATCCGTGTATGGCCGCTAGGCATTTCCGGTCAATCGCACGGCGGTTCTTCTTTGTTGAGTCAATCAACACAGGACGAGGTTTGCGGCATCAGAACTTATATTGCATCCCGGCTTGGAGGCGGTGGGCTAAGCCGAACTGGCCGTTTTTGTCTTCGCGAAAGCCGTAGAGATACTCAATGCCCACGCCCAGGCGCTCAAAGGGCAACCAAATGAGGTTGGCCGAGTAATAACTCGCAGCCATATACGTGTTGCTCGGAAGGGTATCGGTTAGCCCCACCCAAGTGCCACCGCCCACGGTAAAATTGGAAGCCCATCGCTTGGCCCACCACTGTTCATAAGCGACGAACCAACCGTAGGCGGGGAGGGCACGGAAGCCGTTGACCGGATCGAAAGTCGCATCGAGACCCAAGCCGTTCATGTCCTGAATGTACCGGCCGATGCCGCGTCCGACGGCATACTGGGCGAGGAAGCGAGACTTTTGCCAGGGATTGTCCTCACAATCCTTGCCAAGTCCAAAAAGCATGGCCCAGGGATGCCAACTTCCCGTCACGTTCAGGCCATATCCAAAAGCGCTTTGATCCTTCCCGAAAGCCGGCTGAAATGTGAGCTTGCGCCCGATGCCGGCGAGCTGCAAGTGGCCGTATTCGCCCTCGTAGCGGATGTTGCCGGTGAAATCGGGCATGTCTTGAATATTGCGACCAACGTGCGGCTCCGTGATGATTCCCGTGTTGGGGTTCCTTACCCATACACCGTTCTCAAACCACTGGATATCCGAATATGGTTGCTCGATGCCGACCGATATTTTGAAGTTATCCCAAAAAGAGCAGTGTAGGCCGAAGATCGGCTGACGCATGAGGACCATTCCCGGCGGTCCTTCGTAGTCGAGCACGTTGGGGAAGACGCTGTAATCCATAAACAGTGACGCCGCCTGGCCGACCAAGAATGGACCAAAATCGATCCAGGCAAACCTTAGCCGAAGAGGAAATGATCCGAATACGCCTGAGGTATTGCCATTGAAAAAATCCATCTCGATGCGCGTTTTCACGGTCCAGTCCAGGCTCTCGACGGGCGTCTCGGTGTCAAAGCCCAACCGCGTGTAGCGCGGCGTGAGCACCCAGTTTTGCCCCCGGCCTTGGGGTACGGGAATGCTGGAAGTCACGAAATCGTCGGTGCTGGCAATCGGATTGTAGTCGAAGATTGAGTCCAGTCGCACAAAGCCGTACCAACGATATTTTGTGTTCCGGAAGTTGCCGACCAACAGATTCGACAAATCCTGGGGATCAGGCTGATTGCCCGCATAGAAGTTCGGGGTATTGGAGGCCGGCTGGGTATCGGTGGTTAAAGTGCTCGGTTCCGGTTGAGAAGACGGCATCACGGGCTCCTGCGCGGTCCCGGAAGCTACGTCCGAACCCGAGTCGTTATCCACCTGACCTTTAAGCTGAGTTTGCTTGGGCGAAGAAGATGGAGTTTTGGACCGCCCCAAGAGCGGTGATGGGATCTCGCCTGGTTGGTCAACCGGTCTCGGAAGCGGCTGTGCTTTGGCTGTCCCCAAAAGACTCGAGCACAAAATGAACCCTATTAGAATGCCGCAAGAGCTCCACCGAATTGGACGCATATCCATTGCTCCTAATCGTAACTTTAGGGTCATCTGCAATATCGGTCATTATTCATGTTAAAATTTCCCGGTTATTCCGATTATTCGGGCCGGATGGCAGATTCGGCCCGCCCCGTCCTGAAAGATGGGGCGACTGGATAGATTTGGAAGGAATAGAAGCAGCTTCTGATGGGTCGATAGCCGAAACTTTCTCACCCCTGCAATTGCGAACGCTGCAGTTTGCGTGCAGTCCTTCCACAATTGCTCAAACTCCTTGCCAAAGGACTTCGCCTCGCGGTGTAGATCTTCGATGAATTTGGTCTC
>Ga0207070_1097_pt1 | contig 21301 bp, 22 predicted proteins | sample Alteio_BWMinHeat_92_FD_153591 | JGI IMG/M metagenome (GOLD analysis project Ga0207070, IMG submission 153591) | Enriched cells from forest soil in Barre Woods Harvard Forest LTER site, Petersham, Massachusetts, United States -... | ecosystem: Environmental > Terrestrial > Soil > Temperate forest >...
GGGCTGGGCCTGGCCATCAGCCGGGAGTTTATTCGCCTGATGGGCGGAGCCATCACGGTAAACAGCCAGGTTGGCAAAGGCAGTGTTTTCGTAATTCATCTGCCTTTGAAGGAAGGGGAGGCCCAGGCGGTTCAAGTGAAAGACAAGCCCCGGCATGTCCTGAGGCTTCAGCCAGGGCAGCCGACGTGCCGGGTGCTGATTGCCGACGACACCGAGGACAACCGCCAACTCCTGGCGCAGCTTCTAGCCCCCCTCGGTTTCGAGATCCGGCTGGCGACCAACGGAGCGGAAGCCGTCCAGGAGTTTGAGGAATGGCGGCCCCATCTGATCCTGATGGATTTCCGCATGCCGGTGATGGACGGCCATGAAGCGATCCGCCGGATCCGGGCTATGGCCGGCGGCAAGGACCTCAAGATTATCGCAGTGACTGCCAGCGCGCTGGACGAAAACCGCCAGGAGTTGATCAAGATCGGCGCCGACGATTTTATCAGCAAGCCATTCAGGGACGTGGAGCTATTCCAGAAGATTCACACGCACGTGGGAGTAGAGTACGTTTACGCCGAGGAGCCCGCAGCCGCGACCCAAGAGGAAGCGGCCGAGATCACACCCGAGTCCCTGGCAGGCTGGCCGCACGACCTCATCCAGCCGATGCATGAAGCCGTCATCACGGCGGATCTGGACCAGCTGCTGGCCAGGATCCAGGAGGTTGAAGCCCGCGATCCCCGCATTGCTCAGGGGCTGCGCCGCCTGGCTGAACGCTTCGAATACCAGAAGCTCCTTGATTTATTCGGCCCGGGAGAACCCGCGGTAAGTTCGTTAAGTCTTGTCGGGAGGGTGAGGTCCTGGTCGCGGAGCATCAGCTGGGAGAACCCGAGGATGGCGTTCATGGGGGTGCGGATTTCGTGCGACATGTTGGCCAGAAAGACGCTCTTGGCGCGGTTGGCTTGCTGCAACGATTGCTCGTAGCGTTTGCGTTCGGTGACATCGCGGGCCGCGGCGAACACTCCTTGCAGCTTCCGGTCGCGGTCGTGGAAGGTAGTCGCGTTGTAGGACACGACGGTTTCCTTGCCGTCCCTGGCGCGCGCGGTAAGCTCGTAGTCCCGGAGTTTGCTTTCCCCCAGCACCAGCTTGATGCCGGCCTCGGCTCGCTCCGGGTCGGTGAAGTAGTCCTTAAACGGCGCGCCGATCAGCTCGTCGCGCGTGCATCCAGTGAGCGCCTCCATCTGCTTGTTCACGTCGGTAATGATGCCGCGCGGATCGGTGGCTATCAGGGCATCAATGTTCGATTCAATAAGCGAGCGGGTGTAGAATTGTTGATCGCGCACGCGCTGATCGAGCAGCATTCGCTCGGCTTCCACCTGCTTCCGTGCGGTATTATCGGTACCGATCAACAGATAACCGATGATTCCGCCTTGGGCGTCGCGCAGCGCCGTGACCGACACGATGGCCGGAAAGCGGCTGCCGTCCTTGCGGATGTAGGTCAATTCGTAGATGTCCTCGATCCCACGCGAGGCCTTGAAAACCAAGGCCTCAAAGCCCGGCGTGATCCGGGTCCCAAGCTCGGCGCTCAAGGCTTTGGCGCGCGTAATTACTTCCTGCGGATCAGAAATGTCGGCCGGAGTAATCTTGTTCATCACTTCGGCGGCCGTATAGCCCAGCATGCGCTCGGCGCCGACGTTGAAGATTTGAATGACGCCCTTCTCGTCGGTGGCGATGCTGGAGAAGTTGGCGCTGTTGAAAATCGCGCTCTGCAAGGCCCCGGCCTCGACCAGCGCTTCTTCCGCCCGCTTGCGCGCGGTCACGTCTTCCATGGCCAGGACCAGCAGCTCGCCGTGCTGGCCCGCCTGGAGCTTGCGGGCGTTGAGCAGCATCACCCGGCGGCCGATCACCGGGAAGGTGTGCTCGAGCTCGAAATCGTTGAAGACGGAGCTCTTGGGGACCACATCCTCGAGCAGGGTCCGCAGGGCAGGGATGTCCCACTGGCCGTTGCCCAACTCGTAAATGAGGCGGTTTTCGGTTTCTTCGGAAGAGACGTGAAAGGTTTGATAGAAAGCGCGGTTGGCGGACCGCACGCGCAAGGAGGTGTCGAGGATCAACAGGGGCTCGCGCACCGTATCGACAATGTTCAAGGCGTAGTTCTGAATATCCTCGACCAACGGTTCTCGGTTCATCAGAGGTATCCTGTTGTTAAGTTCGCGAGGCCGGCCTCGCCCCGGCCCGCCGCGAAGTAGCCAAACAAGTGGCCGCGACGCATTTCTATTCGACAAAGGGTACGAGAATGGGCAACACGCAGGCGGCGTACTCCTGCGTGTTGCTCGTGGTTAACACCTTGGGCTCCTAGCTTCCATGATCATTTATCTTTCTTACCCTCCTTATGTTCCGGCGCGGGATGCGCAGGCGCTGCTTGTGCAGGCGCCGGATGCGCGGGCGCGGCTTGGGCAGGCGCGGGATGCGGAGGCGCCGCCGGTGCTGCCGGCCTGGCCTGAGCTACCGGTGGTTTTGCCGCAGCCGCAGGCGCCGCTGCCGGTTTCACCTGTTGGGAGCCTGGTCTTGGTAGTGCCTCATGGTGGGTTGCGGGGCTGCTCGCGACCGCCGGTTTGGTATTTGGTTCCGGCATCACGGGACGCGGCGGCGGAGCTTTGGCATTGGATCCATTCGCAATTTTGACCGGCGCGGGCCTCGTCGCGGGTAATGCCACTCGGACGGGCTTCGACAACTCACCGGGTTGAGCCGAGGGCTGGATATTCTTACCGGCTTGGGCTTCCGACTTGCCACGCTGCGCGCTGAACTCTCTGAACTGGGAAGCCGTTTTCTGAACTTCTACCTGTTGGGCCTTGGTCACCGGTTGGAGTTTCACCATAGTGTTATCCACTCGGGACAAAGAGGTCAGCGCGGTCATGTTCTTGATATTGGTGACATTGTTCACGTTGGCCGTGTTGTTGTTGATGTTTTGAATATACGTGTTCTGCAGAGCCAAGGTCCGGGGCGGACGTGCCGCCGCATCGTCCCGCCGGGCGGCGTACAGCTGCCGCATGTCGCGTCCCCATCCCGCATTGTCCCGGTTTTGCCACCGGTAGTAGCCGAACAAAGGGTCGCCGATGGCTCGCCCGTAGCGGAAATCGGTCCAGGGCACAAAGCCCAATCGGTCATAGCCGGAGCCATAATAATCCCCGAAGTAATAATGGCTATAGTTGGGCCGGACGAACAATGAGGACATCAGAAAACCATCGTTAACAACGTAGTTGGGTTGATAGGACCAGTCAGACTGGCCCCAAAAACGGCGGGCGATGTTCACCGGCGCGAAGAGCAACCCGCGATTCTGGAAAGAGTGATCCCAGTAGCCGTCGTTGAAGGCGTAGCCGCCGGGCGTCCACGTGTAGCTAGCCGGCGACCAAATCCAATTGGCCCGGTTGGCAAGCCAGAACCCATTGCGCCATTGATAGCGGTTGTCGCGGTACATCCAGCAACCCGGCTCGTAGATGCTGGCGCTGTCCGGCGCCGGTGAAACTGCTTCCTCGATCGGATCGGGAGGAGCGGGCAGCAGCTCCAAGTCGGCCTTTGCCTGATCGGCCCAAAGACCGGCGACCCACTGCCAACCTTCATCTGCCTGATTCCAGTACCCCGGCACCCAATGCCGGCCCGGTGGAACGGTCCGATATGTGCCGCTCACCCAAAGGAAGTCGCTGGTATCATCATCCCAGGCCCAGTAGCCGGGAATCCATTGGACGTTGTCGCCCTCCGGTTTTTGGTCGGGGGGAAGCTCGTCAATGGATTTCGGCGGCTCCTTGGCGATGACGGGAGAAGCACGGGGCGCTCGAATGGCGGGCTCTGCAAAGGCCTCATGGATCGGGCCGCGGGCCATGATTTCAACGCCTTCCTGGGAGGAGGCGGAAGGCGACTTGTCGTCGACGGCAGTCGGCTCAGTCCTGGCTCCCGCGCCGAGGCCGAGCATTAAGGCGATCCCCAGCATTCCTAAACTTAGCATCAATCGTTTGCTCTTCATGATCACTATCCTTTTTGACAAATAAATGCATTGTTTCTTTTGCTTAAAACCTCTCACCGATTGCTTAGAGAAGGAGGCGTCTTGGAGGCCTACCAAGGGCACGGTTGGTGGATGTCCTATGGTGGGCCTCGAAGACCCGGCTCAATCTCGTTTGCTAAAGGCACGTTCCATTCGTGCCAACTCCAGGGCGGTTACAGGGTCGGCGTTCCTAATCCTTGGCCTTTTCGGTCCGGGCAGTGGTCTTTTCCTTTACCTGGTGCCCGAGGTCCTGGATCTTTTCCTTGGCTTTTTCTTCATCCTTTTTGAATTTATCCTGGTCCACCGTCAACGTGAAATTGGACTTATCGTCCGCCTTGTCCGTCGATAGATGGAACCAACCCTGGTAAAATCCCACGCCGACGACGCCGACCACGAGCAAAACACACACACACAGAAAACCCTTCATGATGGATCCTTTCTCGATTGGTAGTAAGAAGAGCCCCTCAACGAGAGGTCGCTCCGGTTAATCCGCTCCAAAGAAAGACCCCCTTCTGTACCCGTGTCCCAAGTAGGACAGCACCGCCAGTACGAGGAAGATGACAAAAAGAATCTTCGCTCCTTCCCATGAGAAGCTGGCCACTCCCCCAAAACCGAGGAAGGCGGCGATCAGGGCGATCACGAGGAAAACGATCGCTAAACGTAACATGGTCAAGTCTCCTTCAAAAAAAGTTGAGCCCGGTTGGCGAAATACCAACAGTGCCGTGAATACCAATTCAAGAACGCAATGCGGTTTCGGGTTTTTTGCCTCCTTTCCCGGCCGGCGATTCAACCGGATCCGGAGCGAGATCGGGCGACGAAGCCAGAGATGCCTCCAAAGATTGTTGGGCCAACATCTCGTCTATTTTTCTGTCCATGAACAATTGAAAATCCGTGTCATAGGTCTTTTTGGTTAAGTGCCATGATGTCCGGACGCTTTCCCGGCGAATGATGTCACCCAGAAAGTACTTCCAGCCGGACCACTGCTTAAGCCTGAACCTGCTGGTCTGGAGATGAAACATGAGGAATGCTCTTTCAAACAAGGAAAACAGGATCGCGTAAGCCACCATTTCCTGCTTTCGTTTCTTATCAAGCTTGGCGGAGGCGCCGATGTTGGGAGGATCCAGAATGTCCAGATCGTAATACTGAAGGGCGAGTTTCTGGTACTCAAAGAACCGGTTGTCCAATTCGTCGTAGATCTTGTGCTCTTGGGCTTGTCTTTCTTTGTTCTTCAATTTGAGAAACTCGAAGACCGCCAAAGGGCCCGAAATGCTCAGCGAGACGTAGAATATGATCTGAGCAATGTCTTTCATAGTTTCCATTTGGCTTCCCACCTTTTGTCGGAGCACCAAGTCACGACTGGTTGCCTTGTCCATCCCCGCTCCAGGCGCCCAACGGGACGTTGCCGGCGAGCAAGAACACCTGGACCACGGCGCCGGTCGTGAACGCGTGCACCACGGCCCCAGTGGTCGTTTCAACTTCCGCGGTCGCTTCGCGTACCTCGACGCCGGTGATTCGCTTGATTTCCTGCCGGAGCGAGTCGGCGGAGCTGGTGAACAATTGTCGGTGAAAATCCTGTACTTGAGCGGCCCCTTCCGGACTCTTGGCCAGGGCCTTCTCGGCCGGCGACAAGGCCCCGTTCAGCGTGATCACCACCGTGTTCTCACTCAGAACCACGGTCGCCGATAGGGGCCGGTGGCCCGTTCGCCGCTGCTCGAAAGCAATGGCCACCTGGGCGATTTGCTCCGCCATGGCCGAATTGGACATGCCCATGTGGTTCGTCCCTGGCGGTCGCGACCGTCCCACGCCGTCCTTGGCCACGCCATCCCTGGCGGTGGAGTCGATCTCTTGTGATCTGGTCGATTTGAACTTGTCCATTAGATTCCTCCTTGGCTGGGTGCGAGTCTCTCGCACCAGCGAAAGCGAAAAAAAAAGCCGACGTGTTCGAACACCCTGGGGTGTTCGAACACGTCGGCATACTCGTCAACGGGCCCCTCGGCACGGCCGGGGCGCCCCTCATCTAGTCATCCGACATCAACTCAGGTATTTTGCAGAGCGACTATGTCTTATAAAGCTCTGATGGCGGTATTGTATGCCTCGCCCTGGGAATAACAAGTGGCGTTGTTTTTTTAGACTCAAGCAATGTTCTTTGTTGCTACTCCCGTTGGGAATTGGCCTTGGAATACTCTATCGACCGAATTGAGCTCAGGCGATTCCTAAGACACTGTTGAAGGATGCCCCGGTCGATAGGCCGGTCCACCAGGAACCGTCCTGCGACACTCGTCCGGCAATGTCGGCCTTGCCATCACCGTTGAGATCGGCAACCTGGACATCGACCCAGCTAACGCCTGTGGACCAGGTGGCCCATAGGCTGTTGCTGAACGCGGACCCGGTCGATTGGCCCAGCCACCACTGGCCGCTTTGCAGCACCCGACCGATGATGTCCGCTTTCCCGTCGCCATTGAAATCGCCGACTTTGACGTCCACCCATGTGACATTCGGATTCCAAGTAGTCCACAGGGTGGCGGCAAAACCCGAGCCCGTGGATTGGCCCACCCACCACTGGCCGGTGGACTGAACGCGGCCCGCAATATCGGGCAATCCGTCGCCGTTGAAATCGCCCACTTGCACGTTCACCCAATTGGCGTTCGGGTTCCAGGTCGCCCACAGGGAGGTGGCAAAGCCCGATCCGGTGGACATGCCGGTCCACCATTGACCGGTCTGTAACGCACGGCCGGTGATATCGGCCATGTGGTCGCCGTTAAAATCGGCGACCTGGACGTCGACCCAGGTGACCCCGGTGCTCCACGTCGCCCACAGGGAGTTGTTCAAACTGGATCCCGTTGATTGACCGACCCACCACTGGCCGCCTTGCAGCCAGCGGCCGGCAATGTCGGCCTTGCCGTCCCCCGTGAAATCGCCCACGTGAACATCCACCCAAGTCGCGGCCGGACTCCACGCGCCCCAAGAACTAGTCGTGAGCGAGGAGCCGGTGGACAGTCCGACCCACCACTGGCCGGTGGTGGGATCACGGCCGATGATGTCGGACTTTCCGTCGCCGTTGAAATCCCCCACTTGCACGTTGGTCCATTGGACAGCGGTCGACCAGGTAGCCCAAACCGAGGCCGCGCCGTTATGCATGCTGACCAACCATTGGCCGGTCCGGGGGTCAAAGCCAACCACGTTGCTCGTGCCGTTGCCGGTGAAGTCGCCCGAGTGGACGTCCACCAAAGGGACGCCACTCAGCGAAGTGGCCGGTGGGTCGATGAAGTTGGTATCCAACGTCACGGCGCCATTGATCGCCAAGGCTCTACCACAGGCAATGCTGGCGCGGGTATTCAGGGTGATGCTCGTCAGCGCCAGAATATTTCCTTCGAATGAAGTGGTTGTACCGAGGGTCGCCGAGCTGCCGACCTGCCAAAACACGTTGTCCGGTGACCCGCCATTGATCACATTAACAACCGAGCCGCTGGCGGTCGTGAGCGTGGACCCTATTTGGAAAACGAAGCGCGCATTGGGGTCGCCGCCGGCATTGAGAGTGAGTGTTCCCGTCAGCTGAGCCGACGAGTTAAAGGTATAGACGCCCGGCACAAGGGTGAGTCCGCCCAGATCTAGACCTGTCAAATTGCTGGTGGACGGCTCGCCTGCCAGGTTATTGAACGCAGTGATGACATCATTGTGAGCCTGAAGCGCGATCGCATCCGCTGAATGGATCGTTCCTCCGCTCCCTGGTTTTCCTGGGGCCACGCTCCCCGGTGGAAAGCCCGTGACCGCTGTACCTGGGCTGACACCGACATCTCCGACGATGGCGGTCGGGCCGGTGTTGGTGACCGTCGAGCCCGCCAGGACCGCGAATCTCTGCGCCGTAGCCAGGAAGGCATCCGCTGCGGGATTATCGCAGTTCGCCGGCATCCCGGGGGGGCCGATGGTTAACGTGGAGCTGCCACTGCCGCCGGTGCCGCTGAAAACAGCGCTGATCGTGAAGGTGCCGGGCGGGGTGCCGCCGGGGACCGTGAACGGAGTCTGGGCCACACCGTTGATGACCGGCACGTTGTTGACCGTGCCGAGCGTCGCGCCGGTCAACGTGCTCACCACCGTGAAATTGACGGTGCCGCCGGTAAATGTCCCGGGAATGAGGCCGATGTTGGCCGTCAGCGTGATGATCTGGTTCGTGGTAGCGCTGAAAGTGAGGAACTGCGGAGGGACGTTTATCGTGGGCTGCAGGAACTGGCTGGCAATCAACGACGGCACGGTCCGTTCTTCCAGATTCTCGAACAAGGGCCGGAACGATTGTCTTAGTAGCGAAGTCCCGCTCCCTACGCCAAGCCTTTCGAGGCCCGGCCGGAACAATTGTCGTGGGCGCATGGGCTTGACGGGCGCCCTGCCGAAAGTGTGCTTGAGCAGGGATCGAGAGAATAGATTCATGGGATGCCTTGCCTTTCCAAAAGATGGTGTCTCCTCACGTCCACCTTGGATGCGAGGTTGGCAGTGCTCGAACGATTCGAAGCAACGGCATCCCTGGTGGTTGCGACCGTCTCGCCCCGCCGACAACAAAAAAAGCCGACGTGGCCGAATGCCCTAAGGCATTCGGCCACGTCGGCTTACTCGTTAACGAGCCACCCGGTACGACCGGGTTGCTCTTCATCTAGTCATCCGACAACTTCAAAAGCCCATTGTACCGCTCGAGACGGGCAATGCAAGTAGATTGGGGGATTAGGGGGTTTCCCCGCCCCTGCTATAAGAGTTCCCAGATGACTCTCGCATATACTTTGACGCGGAGTAAACACACTAACCCGAAGCGTAGGCGAGGGACTGCTCCTCGCTTACGCTTCGGGTTAGTGTCTCAATCCACGCCGCGAGGAGCATAACACGGCGGTCATCAAAATCGGAATTCCAAGCCGAAGTTAAATCCGTGGGCCCAAAAAGGCGTGTCCCTGATGGCTAATGGCTGTGTCGGCGGACCGCTGGGCGCTACGATGCTCGTTGGTATGAGCGTGGAATTTACATTTTGGTTGATCTGGTCGGCCGGCCGTGCCACGTCACTCCAGTAAATAAAGGTATAGCCGACGAAGGCACGCAGATGATTGGTCACCTGGTAGCCGACGTTAATGCCGATTTCAGGAACCACCGAGAACTCATCATGCGTGTAGTGGCCGATATTGCCCGGCAAGGCAAACAAGCCCCCGGGGGTCGTCACGGGCGTTCCACCGGGAGGGGTCACCGTCGTGCTGCCCGAGACATCGAGCGTTTCATGGGTTACGCCCAGGGCCACCTTGCCCAGCAGATCGACATAGAAATTGCCGTGGCGGAGTTCATAGCGAGCGCCGATCTGTGCGCCGTAGAAATCGTTGTGAGTGCAGAACCGATCGGAGACGACGATGTGATCCCCGGCCACGACGGGAAGACCCGAACCGGCGAAAAAAGCCGGCGTTGTCGGGTTGGCGAGAAGCGTGGTGTCCTCGGTGATGGTGATGCATTCGTCCAATTGTAGCCAGCGGGGTCCGAACAGAAGATCCAGGCGGTTGCAGCAACAGCAGCACAGATTGCAGATGCCGTTGACTTCCGCGCCCTGAAAACTGCTGGTTGTGCCGACATTGACGGAACCCGAGGCAAAGCCCGGCACTGCCAATAATTCCACGCCCTGAGTACCGGTGCTGGTGTCGAAGAACGGACGTCCAAGGATCTCCGATCCGGAAGCGCCGGAAGAACTGGCATTAAAATTGGTCGAGCGCGATCCCAAAAAGAAGTAATCCGCTTCGATGCCCTTGGTCTGGCAATCGTTGAGCCAGAAGCCGAGGGTGAAGCGGCCGCCTGAGCGCATGAAATCATCATCGAGCTCGTGGCCGCCAAAGAGTACTGTCGTCCCGGGAGCGCCAAGGATCGGTCCGGTGGCTGAGAGCGGCCCGGCCGTTACGAGCGGCGGCAATTTCATTTCCCGGGTCCACCAAAGCAAATATTCGGCGCTGCCCCAGATTCGACCGGGGGGACCGCACATGTATTTACAGCCTAGATCACAACTCGGGCCATGGTTACCGTCGGCGACGCCTGTGGACCAGGGAGCCGGGTTTGCCGGCGCGGGCTGTTCCGGACCCGATCGGACGCTTGAAGACAACGGGAGAGGTTGGGCATTCCCATCTTCCATCGGGGGTTGGACCGCCTCAGGCTGGCTTTGTCTCCCTATGCCGGCCACTGCCTGGTTGATCCCTCCACTCGTCGGCATTGGTCCTGGAGGAAATGGATGGTACGGCGAAACATTCGGGGCTTGAGCCAGGGCCAGGCTCGTGCCCATTAAGGAAATTATTAAGGAACAGAAGAATTCTTTTCTCATGGCCGCTCCCTGTGCTTCATGCAATGTAATCCTCTCGGCGTGCCGTAATCCACTCCGAGGCGGGTCTGTAAACTTGAAATGGAATGTACAATTGGCCTTTTTAATACCTTCGGAAGAAGAGGAACCTTCCTTGACCGTGGCAACTTGGTGGCCACGGCCCCGGTCGTGAAAAGGTGCGCTTATTCTAACGGGAACGATAAATCTAACGGGGCAAAGTGAGAAAATCGGCTAACGGGGGAGGGTTCTCAGGGCCGAAATCCTTTCCAACTTCGATTGTTCCGAGCGGAATGGCGTGCGAGCCAAGAGAAACAGCATGCTGAAAAGGGTGGCGTGGAGGCAGCAGCGACAACCCGACGTTGGCGAAACCCACCCGGAGCTGGCTTCGCTGTCCCCAGCCCACCAGGGGATTATGTTCGCGAAGTTCTGGCCGGCCTGTTTGTCCAACAGCGGAATCTATGCGGTGGTCTGCGCCACCAACAAGCCCATACGCCTGACGCAGGCCGAACTCGAAGCTCACCCGGCGGGGCGGCGTTTTGGTAAAGAAGTTGCAAACCACCCGCCTTTGCGGGGCTGGCTGGCCGCTCCGTTCGTCGGGCGGGACGGTCGGAACTTGGGCCTTATCCAACTGTCGGACAAGATGGACGGCGACGACTTCACTCCCGACGACGAAGCCATCCTGGTGCAACTGGCGTACATCGCCGCGCCGTTGAAATCAGCCGCCCCCTCATCGATGCCCGCAAACATCACCTGGAAGTTTCGCTCCCTGAGCAAGACGTGGTCATCGGGCAAAGTCGAGGCATTGTCATTGCCTATCTGTGGGTCGCGGCTGAGTAGGTGGTTGCACTCGTGCTTGCTGTTCAAACTCAGGCTCGGCCTTATGACGGGCAACGTGCCGATCGTGACACTCGAGGGAACACGATGGCCGGCCGCACTCAAGGCAAAAGATCGCATTTCGCAGGCTGTTGCCGCATTCCTGGCAGTGAGAGTAGTCCGACATTTAACCGTCCTCCTGTTCTCGGCTCCTGATGGGGCAAAGCCCATGCCAAGGTTCAACAACCTTGGACTGCCGAGGTGGCAAATAGAGGAAGGGGTGTCGCCTGGTCGCCGGGTTCTTTGCTACGGACTGCGGACTACTGACTGACAAGTCATCCGGCAACTTCGCCAGCATCTTCGCAGCCGACTTAATGTTCAATGACTCCAATTTAGGGGCTAGCGTACAACGCGAAATCGTAAAAGCAAGTAATTGCCGTGCCGTCTATTCCCAGCTCGCCAGCAAGGTCCCGGCCGATAGATTGAGAAATCATTTCCCAGAGCGCACAAAGTCGATGAAACCTCGCTCGATATTCAGGCTGGCGAGCTGGACCTTGATCTGGTCGCCGACCTTGACTCCCTCTTGCCCACGCACCAGCATTCCCTCGGCAGGAGGCTTCAACAGCCGAACCCAGGTTCCTTTTTCGGAGGCGCCGGTGACAAGGGCATCGAAGGTCTCCCCAATCCGGCCGGAGAGAAACTGCGCCGCGGCGGATTTCCGCACCTGACGCTCCACCTTCGTGGCCGCATCTTCCTGCTCGGTGCAATGCGTCGCCAGCGCCGTAAGCTCATCAGGGCTGTAGGGAAGTTTGCCTCCCGTCAGTGCGGCTTTCAGCAGCCTCTGGGTAATCAGGTCGGGAAATCGGCGGTTCGGCGCGGTGGAATGGCTGTACTCCCGCACGGCCAACCCGAAGTGTCCCGCCGACTGTTGCCCGGGAAGCTGAAGGACATACTCGCCGGGCCCCATCAACTTGACGATGGTCAGCGACAAGTCGGGGAATCGCAGCGGGTCCGCCAGGCGGCGTCGCGCCAGAAAGGCCGCCAGCGCCTTGGAATCGGCATCGGCGGGGAGGTCGTCGGTGAATCCCTCGGCCACTTTACGAATGGCATCCCACCGTTCCGGAGAGCGAACAATGCGCCGGAGCGCCGGGAGGCCATGCTTGTCCAGAAACTGCGCGCACACTCCGTTGGCCGCGATCATGAAGTCTTCGATCAACTCCTGGGCCCGGTTCTTCCGCTCCAGGCGCAGGTCCACGACCTGCCCGTCCCGCAGCACCGCTTCGGGCTCGATGGTCTCAAGGTCCAGGGCGCCGTGCAGATAGCGCACCGATTTCATGACTTGGGCGATCTGATCTTGCATCCGCAGCTGTTCGTCCAAACCCTTGACCTTGGCGATCTTTTCAGGCATCTTGTCCGTGCCGTCTAACCACGCCGCAACGCTGCGGTACGCGAGCTTGGCGTGGTTGTTGACCAAGGCTCGGTACACTTGGGATTCCTGAATGGATCCATCGGCAGCCACCCCTATCTCGATGACGAGGGCTAGCCGGTCCGAGTCCTCACCCAGAGAAGTCAGGTCGGTAGAGAGTCTTTCCGGCAGCATGGGGAAGATTTCCGCGGCCGTGTACACGGAGGTCGTGTTGGTCCTGGCGTGTTGATCGATCGGCGAGGCGCGTTTGACGATCGCATCGACGTCCGCAATAGCGACCAGAACTTTGACTCCGCCTGCCGGGAGCCTTTCCGCCACGGTGAGTTGGTCCAGATCTCTCGACGTGTCGTTGTCGATCGAACACCAGAGGCAATTGCGGAGGTCACGAATCGAGTGATCCGTTTCGCGTGCCGGACCTTCGATGCCATTCACTTGCTGAATTGCATCCGGAGGAAAGTCGGGTTCGAGCCCACGATCGGTCATTGCCTTGCGAGCGATCGCGCGAAGGTCGTTCGGGCCGTTCTGCTCTTTCATGCGCCCAATCTCCTGGGACTACGACGATGGTGAGTTCAAGTAGAGCCATCGCTCTTCATTTCTATTCCAGGCGAAACGTCGCTTGCTGACGCAGACCTCATGAGTTGGATCATCCCTCGACCGGGAATCCAGCTTCCGTCAACTTCTCTCTCTGAGCACGATGGCCGCGAAATGGACGGCGTCCGTCGGGGCGCTGTTCTCGGGGCCGGGCTTCGTTCACGGTGAGCGCTCGCCCGTTGACATCCCGACCATTGAGGGCCTGGATCGCCGCCTGGGCCTCTTGCTTATTGCCCAGTTCGACAAAGCCAAACCCTTTCGAGCGGCCCGTGTCTCGATCGGCAATCACCTCGGCCGATTCGACCTTACCATGCGGCTCAAACAAACTTTGCAAATCGCTGCCGGTCACTTCATACGAGAGGTTACCGACGTATAACTTTTTACCCACTTTGGGGCCTCCTTGTAAGGCGATGCGACGGAATCGAAGACGCGTCGGCGAGTTGATGCCGTCGCATGAAAATAGTCCGAATTATTGGGACGACCAGGCGCTCAGGCACTGAAAACGGCGACTCTTGCCAGCCACGCTAAGCCGATTCATAACGAGCCAGCATGACGGTGATATTGTCTTGGCCCCCTTCCTCATTGGCGCGCCCCATCAGTCGCCGGCAGGCGCGCTCGGGATCAACTTCCGCTTGGAGGATGCGGGCGATTTCCTCATCGGCGAGCATGTTCGTCAGACCGTCGGAGCAGAGCAGCACCGCATCGTCGGCTTCCAGGTGAACTTTGTGAACCTCGACTTTGACCTCGGCAGAATCTCCCCCGACGACGTTGGTGATCACGTGGCGCAAGCGATGCTGATCCGCATCCTCGGCTAGTAGGGAACCCACGCGAACCATGTCTTGCACCAGAGTATGGTCGCGGGTCAGGCGGTAAAGAGTCTTTTGGCGGCACAGGTAGCAGCGGCTATCCCCCACGTGGGCCACAAACAGCAGATCGTTCAGGCTATAGGCCAGCGTCAGCGTGGTGCCCATCCCACGAAGATTGGGGTGCTTTGCGGCCTCCGTCAGGACGCGGGCATTGGCCTGGCCCAGGGCACTGTGAAATTCAGCCAGCACCTTGTCTTCTTCTTTGCCTTTGAACTGGAAGAACCACTTTAAGGTTTCCAGCATGAAAGTTTCCACCGAGTCAATCGCCAGGGCGCTGGCCCGTTCTCCCCCGGCCTGGCCGCCCATGCCATCCGCCACCACAAACAGGTAGCCCTGGTCACAGGCATGCTGCACCTTCGGCTGGGGCAGGCTCGTCTGCTGGACTTCCAGGGCCTTGCGCAGCACGCCAATCAGGAACTGATCCTGATTGGTGTCGCGGACGGTGCCGGGGTCTGTCAGACCAAAGCTGCGCACCTTCAGAGTCGCGCGGGCGACGGACAGATTTATTGTGTCCAGGTCGCTCGGCCTGACGACTGCCTCGTCCGAGGAGACTTGGGGCATGCTCACGTTCTCACCTTCCTTCGGATGGATACACTGACGATCAGCGTGCTTTTCTTGATTTCTTCCCTTGCAAGCCAATCCTTCTACCTACCCGCAGGTATGCTGCTCCGGAGGCTGCTTCATGCTCTCTCCGAACAGCGCATCGAATTCATGGCCGACCTGGTCGGCCTCGCCCTTGAGCTCGTGGAGGAACTTGCGCTCCTCGTCAGAAATCTTGCCGTCCGTGAAGAGCATCCGCCGAAGCCAGACGGCCTCCTCGGCATCGATCCGGCCCCGCGCCAGGATATGGTCCTTGATGGCCTGGTAGAAGAACTGCTCGAAGGCCGGCGTCCGGTGTTGCACGCGCTTGTGCAGCTCGACCAAGAAGTCGGCCCCCCGGCGATCGACTTTGCCATCGGCGTACAGTTGCCGGCGCAGAACTTCAAGCTCATGGCCGTCGACTCTGCCATTGGCCAAGATGTCATGCTCGATTTGTCGCAATTCCACCATGATTTGATCTCCCTGGTAGTGCCAAGGCGAGTAGTTTGCGCCCGCGGCAATATTGTTCAAAGAAGTCCACGATAGAGTTCATCGCGATTCCACTATCGTATCCTTTGTCTCCTTCGGTAACTCAAACTTCTTGGCATTCACCTCGCCATCCAGCACGAGCTTCCCATAGCTTTCCGTAATCACCAGTTCCGGTTCCCTCGTCCCTACAAACTTCAACGTGACCACGCGTTTGATCGGCAGGGATGTCTGCGGATCCAGCCAAAGAGTTACTGGGAATGGCAGCTCCTCGCCTTTGGGTCCCTTCTGGCCTTTGATGAAAAGCTGGTAGTCCAGCCGTTGCGCTTCCCGCTCGCCAACCTTCTCCTTGGGGCCGAGCCGAAAGCCTAAAACGGGGAACCGATCTTTGCCGTTGGCAGCCTCGACCGGCGGCAAGGGAGCGGTCGGTAGAAAGAAACCCGCGCGCGCCAGCGAGGTCAGGAAGTCAGCGTTGAGACTAGCCCACGGCTTTTTGTTGACCAAGTGCGGTGGGCTGCCTTTATCATGCCACCACCAGCGCGCGCCGTCGGAAACCAAGAATTTGAACAGAGGACGACCGTCAATCCGTTCGTTCATTTCCTCGCGTACTCGGTTGCCATGGGCGAGAAACAAGGAGCCCTCCATGAGCATAGTCTTCCTCGGGTCTCCTCCAGACGCCCACTCCGCCTTGATTTCAAAAATGCATTCCAGCGATTTGGCCTTCGCCAACCGCTGCTCCATTTCCTGGAACAGTTGCTTCGCGCGATCGTCGCCAGCGGGTTTCGCGTCCTGCCCGAGAACCGGCGTGGCGGAACCGGCCAGAACAATAACCAAGGAGAATACCAAGTGTTTGAACATTGCTTCCCTTCCTTAATGCGGCCCGTTGGGCGAATTGTTGGAGGTAAAAAGCAAAACCCATGCCGGCGTGTCCCGTTTCGATGGACTCATCTTCGTGCAAACGGGTCAGGGCGGGGACTCAGTTGGACTAAATCCGGGGGCCAGGGGGCCCGGCACCCGACCTTTCGCCAAGAAAAGTCACGAGGCGGCTCCGCCGCCTCCCCAAGCCGCATCCTGGCGGCAGCCGGCATCAAAAGTTACTTGGGATGTGCCCCATAAGCACCAGTACCAGCACGATCACCAGCACCAGCCCCAAGGCGCCGCTCGGGCCGTAGCCCCAATTCCGGCTGTAGCCCCAACTCGGCAAGCCGCCCACAAGCAGCAGGATCAAAATTATCAGCAGTATCAAACCCATAAGATGACCCCTTTCGATGGTCAGAGACTCAGTAGAGGCCGCGGCCGTGGACGTCACGGCTGGAAGCAGTTGATTCCATCCTGGGCGAGTGAAGTTAAAGGAACCGGGAGGTGAGAGTTTTCAACAACTCCCGGTCCTCGCGGAACCACTTATTTCGCCGTTTTGGCTTCAATCCGAGAAGCTTTGTCTTTATCACCTTCCTTGGGTGTTACTCGGACCTCCATTCCAGGCTTGAGGTCCTCAAGCTTGCTGTCTTTACCATCCAACGTGATCTTGGTGTCTCGAAGGATGGTGTGGGAATGCTTGTTCTGACCGTCCTTGTCTCCCATGGTCAGTTGGTCACCCGTCGAGCTGATAATCTTGCCCTCGTGAGAGACCTCCCCGTAGCTGTCACCGTCGCCGGTCAAGCCGCCATAAGGAGCATCTTTGGCAAACCGCAGGTCAACCCGGGTTTGTTCTCCGGCGCGGACCGTGATCTGCTTGCTGGTGGTTTCGGTTTTCCCGTCTCGGGTAAGCTTGGCCTCGAGCGTGTAATGAAAATCTCTTCCCCGCTCCAAAGCCGGAGTAATAAAAAGGCGGTCCGAACCCGTGGATACGGTCGCTGCATCGTCGAACGTCAACTTCGCGCCTTCGGGCAAATTGACCGCGATGGTCGCCTTATCCTGGTCCTCCTGGCGAGTCCGATAGCGACTGTCAGGCCGGTTCCTGGAATCTTCATTTCGTCCCTGGTATTTTCCCTCGATCCGATCCCGTTGACCTTCCTCATTATTCCGATCCTGTTCTTTTCGCTCCGTTCGGTCTTTGAGATCATCGTTTCGAGGCTGGCCTTTGTTCTCAATGCCATCCTGGAAAACCTGGTTGCCATCCTGAAGCGCCTCGACCTTGATGACGGCATCCGGATCGTTGGCCCGGGTGGTCACTTTGATCGTCATGCCCGCCTTGAGGTCTCCTGCCTTGCACGCCTTTCCATCGCAAATAAACTCGGCATCCGAGGCGAGCGTATGAGTGTGTTCCTTTCCGTCCTTGCCCTTCATGGCCAGCTCATTTCCGGTCACGCTGACGAACTTGCCTTCATGGGCGTCGGCTTTGCCGGCGATCGGCTGGGCTTTGTCATCGCGGACGTCCGCTTGGTCGGCGCGAATGTCAAAGTTTTCGTTCTTCGCCAGGGCTTCAACCTTCGTAACGACGTCCTGATTGTCTTTGTCCTTTTTGGTGCTTACTCGAATTTTCTGGTCAGCCTTGAGGTCTTCGAGCTTGCAAGCTTTTCCATCACAGGTGACCGCGGCGCTCGCGGTGACGGCATGAGAATGTTCCTTTCCATCTTTGCCCGTCATGACCAGCTTGCTCTCGGCCACGCTGACGACCTTGCCTTCATGGGTGTCAGCTTTGTCCGCTGGATTGTCGGCCAAGGCCCCTGCCCTGATGAACAGAGCAAGAGCCAAGGCAACCAAAGAGAGTGGCAGAACTCGGTACGACATGGTGCGGTCCTTTCTCAAGAGAAATTCGCAAGTGCTGGACGGCGGCTCCGCGCCGCCGCCCTTAGCACTGTCTTTCCGACCCTGGGCGATCCTTACCCGGGTTTCTTGGGCAAGAGGGCCGTTTGGATCTAGGACGAGATTGTCTTGTTTCTGTCCTCTCGGTCGCACAAGACCAGTCGTAAGGCTTCGGTGAAGCCTACATTTCCCAAAGGGATTGGTCTGGCAGACGGCGACGAAACCATGAAAACCTCGCATGAAACCGAGCGATCGTGATCTCTGAAAGCGAAAAAAAAAGCCGACGTGGTCAAACACTCGGAAGTGTTCGACCACGTCGGCATACTCGTCAACGGGCCCCTCGGCACGGCCGGGGCGCCCTTCATCTAGTCATCCGACGACAGTCAATTCAGGTATTTTGCAGAGCGACTATATGTCTTATAAGGCTCTGATGCTTGTATTCTATGCCTTGTCCTGCGGATAACAAGTGGCGTTGTTTTTCGCCCCTCGTTCGGCGCCCTATTTTTTCCGGAGTGGGATCGCGATGTATTCCCCATCGAAAACTTCCGGGACGAAGATCGCCCCCGAGGATGGTTCGCGGCGCAGATACGACCCCCGCATCTGCAGCTTTCCCCCTTTGAACTTGTATTCGATTTTGTACGCGACCTTATCAAGGTTCGTCATCACTAAAAGCCGCTTGCCCCTCTCTTCGCGAAAGTCGACAGATGTAGTCCCAAACGAGAATATATCGTCGTCAGGCTTAAAGAACGAGAGTTGCACACTGTGAGTGCCACCTTGGGGGTCGGCGGTATCACCCAGTTTCATGATCTCGAGTTCCACCTTTTTCCACGGCTTCCCGCCAAACTGCCTCTGATGATCGTCTGAGAGCTTGTTCCATGCGGCCTCGGGCTTCTCGTTCTGCCACTTCGAGCCGGTGAGCGCCTTTTTGTCCTCTTCGAGAGACCGGGCGGGTTTCTCGTCCTGAGCCCGCAAATACGCCACATTCAGCACCACAGCACAAACCAGGGCAGACATCATGCGCACCATCGTAATCTCCTTGTTTGCCGAACGACCAAGTTCAGCCGCTAGACGGCGGCTACGCGCCGCCGTCGCTATAGGGTGTTCCCGGACCCGGAACTCCGGGCATGGTTCGTCATTTCATTGTCCAGTCTTTGGATTTCCGAGAAAAATGCCTCACGAAACACATGCCACATGAACATCAAGTACCTCCGACGCAATCGATCGGTGGAATCCACCAAGGCGTTCTCATCCTTTCGAGACGCCTGGATCCGCAAACCTTTCCGCGACATATGGTCAATCTCCCATCAGATGCGCGCCAGGAGCGAAAAAAAAAGCCGACGTGGTCAAACACTCGGAAGTGTTCGACCACGTCGGCTTACTCGTCAACGGGCCCCTCGGCACGGCCGGGGCGCCCTTCATCTAGTCATCCGACAACGTCAAAACAGGTTCTTAGCAGAGCCGACAATGAGTTTTATTAGGCTCTGATGTTTTTGTTATATGCCTTGCCCTGGGGAAAACAAGAACCAAAAGGCTAATCGCGGCGGAAAAATCTTGAAAGTCCCTTTTTCTTAGCCGGGTCCCCGTTCTTGATCGCGTCATTGGATGACATCGTGAGGGACTGCTGCTGCTTGCAGGCGCTGGTCCAATGACGGCTTCTCCTCTGCCTTGCATTGCAGAAGGACATGGAACACGGGGACCGGACGGTTCCGGGTTGACTGGCCCCATTCCTTTGCTATCCGTTGTAACACCAATAGCAACCGATGCTGTCGGTCGCTCGGCTCTTTTTCCAGGAGATGGACTGCCTGGGTTACACAGAACACGTACGCCTCGGCAGGCAGCCATTGCAGATCTGTCAGGCATTCGTCAAAAGCATCCCAGTTCTCGCCGAAATAATAGGGGAATTGCCAGGCGGCCGCGCATTCGTCAAAGAATGCTGGTTCCGTGGTCGCTTTGTGTCCTCGGACCACCCGGCATACCGCGCGCCCCTCGCTCGAGCGCTCCAGTGCCCATAAGGCGTCGCAAACGTCCGATTCGCCGGCAAGCAGGACATGCAACCAGGGCTCGCGGGACCGAAGAAGTGGATCGAGTTTCATGAAGGGTTACCTGACTTTGGTGAATGTCCGGTAGTGATCGCTCGTGTAATACGCACTGCCATCCGAACCCGTGACCAGACGCTCGGCCCCTCGATTGACACCCTGAACCTTCGGGTTTACGTCCCACTCTTGGTAAGAAATGGCGTTCCCTTCTTTATCCTTCTGGGGCAATCGCTGTTCACCGCCCTGTCCTTCATTATGAAACTTGCGGCCTCCCTCATAACCGTCAGGCGCCTTGTGGCTCGTGTCGATATGCTTGAGAACGGTTGTCACTTTTGCGGGAACGCCCGCCGGCGAGTCATGATGAGCTGTCGCCTTGGCAGGAACGCCCGCTGGCGAATCATGGTGAGCTGTCGCCTTGGCGGGAACGCCCGCCGGCGAGTCATGGTGGGCTTTCGTCCCTGATTTATGCCGCGCTGCAAGCGGTTCGACGTCGCTAACCTGCTGGGTGGAGGGCGGCGCCTCCTCAATTTGGGAAGGAGAACAGCCAACTTGCGTCCAAGCGAAGAGGATGGCCGTCAGCATTCCGCCGAGTTTAATGCCCCAGTTCGTCGATATACGCATGGATCTCCTCCGGCTCATCTTTATGTAAGCACGCAAATGATGTGCCAGCCACCTTAAGGAAAAACGCTCAGCCACTGCCACCGTGTCGATGGCCCCGTTCGCCGTGGCTCTGGAACATCCTGTTGTTGTCCCGGTAGTGGCTATCTACATTTACATTGCTCTCCTTGACCGTTTTCTCGGCCTCCTGCCATTCATGCTCGTGATATCCGTGCCAGCCGCTCTCCTGGACGAACTCCTCATTCTTACCCTGCATCAGCTCTTGCTCCGCTTGCAGCCAGAACCGGACGCCGTCCCCGGCCGGCTTTCCGGCGGCCTCCCATTTCTGGTAGGCACAAAGCCGAATGTCCTCGTCCGAAACCAACTTTCCATCATGGTCGTTGTCGCCGGAGGCGACGACTGCTTTCGTTGAGATTGTTGGTTTGCCGGGACCAGCGTGCGCCAGCGTCGCAAGTTTGGGGTGGTGTTGGGTCATGATTTCGCTCCTTTTGATCCTGAAGATCACCTGACAGATCGAATATCCACGTTCATCAGCACAGAGAGTTCCTGGCCGGTAACCGTTCCCTCGCTACGCGAAGGGCAGGCCCGGAACATCCGGCGCCTGCGGTGGATTCGTTCCCATATTTTCCAACGATGGACAGGGACAGCGCCAGCGGCCTCGAAGCCCAGTCTCCAAGCGACTTTGTCAAGAGGATGCTGAACGACGTCCCATAATGAGCAGGACGATGCCCGCAACCAGCGCGACGACACCCACGGTCGGATTGAACACGATTGTGTGCGGCCGGGAGACGTCAATTT
>Ga0207070_1098_pt1 | contig 21199 bp, 24 predicted proteins | sample Alteio_BWMinHeat_92_FD_153591 | JGI IMG/M metagenome (GOLD analysis project Ga0207070, IMG submission 153591) | Enriched cells from forest soil in Barre Woods Harvard Forest LTER site, Petersham, Massachusetts, United States -... | ecosystem: Environmental > Terrestrial > Soil > Temperate forest >...
ATCTGCTCGAAGATGCCAAACGCATCGCAAGCCTTGGCGAGATCGAATAGTTTTGTTTTTTCGATGGCGTCGATTTTATTGAGGGCTAAATAAATATTGCTCTCCCCTTGGGGGAGAGCGGACGAGAACGAGCCGGAGGCGAAGTTCGAGTCGTGAGGGGTAGAGTTGGCGCTTCGCACTATACCCCTCACCCGGCGCTTCGCGCCACCCTCTCCCCCAACGGGAGAGGAAAAAGAACGCAGCCGCTCAACCAACTGCACCGTACTATCTCTCAACCCCTGCTTCGCATCGAGCAGCATCAGCACCGCATCGGCATCGCCGATGCCCACCCACGCCGCCTGCACCATGGCTTTTTCAAAGTTTTTCGCCGCATCGAAAATCCCCGGCGTATCGACGAAGATCATCTGCGACTGCCCATGCACGCACACGCCGCGGATATTGAACCGCGTCGTCTGCACCTTGGGCGTGACGATCGACACCTTGCCGCCGACGAGCTGATTAATCAGCGTCGATTTCCCAGCGTTCGGCTCGCCGATGATGGCAATGAATCCGCAGCGCGTTTCAGGCATGTTGCAATTTCTCCAACAACATCCCCGCCGCCGCCTGCTCCGCCACGCGCTTGCTGGCGGCCTGGGCTTGCGCGGGGGGATAGCCCTGGACGGTGACTTCGATGGTGAATTGCGGCGCGTGCGCCGGGCCGGTGGATTCCACCAGCGCATAATTCGGAACCGGCAGCCCCCTCGCCTGCGCCCATTCCTGCAGCGCGGTTTTGGCGTCCTTGGGCGGCGCTTCGGTTTTACGCGCCATTTCTGTCCAGCGCGGCACGATGAAGGCTTCCGCCGCTTCCATGCCGCCATCGAGATAGATGGCGCCGATCAGCGCTTCCAAGGCATCTTCGAGGTTCGAGGCATTATCGCGCCCGCCGCCTTGCGTTTCGGATGCGCCGATATGGAGCGCATCGCCCAATGCGATTTCGCGCGCGACATCGGTCAGCGTCTCGCCGCGCACCAGCGCCGCATGGCGTCGCGCCAATTCGCCTTCCTGTTCGCCCGGATAAAGATCATAGAGAATACGCGCCACCACGAGGCCAAGCACAGCGTCACCTAAAAATTCCAGCCGCTGATTATTTTGCGCGCGCGCCACGCTCGGATGCGTCAGCGCCAATGTCAACAGGCCGCTGTTGCGGAAATGGTAAGAGATGCGGGTGAGCAGCGCGTCCATTAGTCGATATGCTTGAAAAACCGGCCGAAGCGCATCGCCGTAAACCAGCTGAATGGATTCAGCCACTGCGCCGTGCCGTCGGTGGAAAACCAGATTACCTCGGCGCGGCCGATAATATTTTCTTCCGGCACATAGCCGATGCCACCCGGAAAACGGCTATCGAAGGAGTGATCGCGGTTATCGCCCATCATGAAATAATATCCCGGCGGCACCTGGTAAACGGGCGTATCGTCGGCCGTGTGCGTGCTGTCCACGGGCATCGTGTTGGCGGCTTGCTTGAGGATAGTGATCACTTTCCCTTCAGGCAGGGTTTCGGCGTAACGCGACACGGACATGATATGATTTTTGTCTTCGTCGTCGGCGAAGCTATCGAGCCATTGGCGTTTCAGCGGTTCGCCGTTGATGTAAACGACGCCCCCTTTCAACTGGATATGGTCGCCCGGCAGGCCGATGATGCGCTTGATGAAATCGATGCGCGGATTGGGCGGCTCGCGGAATACCACCACGTCGCCGCGCTCAGGCTGATGCGCTTCAAAGATGCGTCCCTTGAACAGCGGCAGCCCCAAAGGAAACGAATAGCGGCTATAGCCATACGAATATTTGGAGACGAACAGATAATCCCCGATCAGCAACGTGCTTTTCATCGAGCCGGAGGGGATATTGAACGGCTCAAAGGCGAAGCTGCGCAACGTCATGGCGATCAGGCCGATCACCAGCAGGATGCGCAAATCCTGCCAGGTGCGGCAATACCACAGGGTAATCATCACAAAAACCGCCGCCGCTTTGGATTGGAACAGCACCAGCACCATCACTGCCGGTACCACGGCGATCAGCAGCGTGCGGACGGTATCGTTCCACGGATATTTATCATTTGTTTCAATTGGTTGTTCTGTCATTGCTAGCCCTTGGCGTCATTTAGTGATTAAAAAGCGGGGGTAATTAAACATTTTTTAGCTAACTCTGCCATAGAATAACAACATATGATGCAAAATAATACCCATTCCGTATCCCCACTTTCGCCGCTACTGGCCGCCCCGCTTGAGGATTTCGGCCATCTGCAAGAGCGCTACCAGTCTTTGGGATTGGCCAGGCGTGCCGCGACCGTCCTGCTTGACGCTGAACCGGCCCTGCAAACCGCCGATCGGCTATTAACCTCATTGGCGGCGCATTCCAAGATAACGCCGGCTTTCGATAGGGTAAGAAAAAACCATGTCCTGACCGGCAAAATGCGTGCCTCCGAGGCTAAAAACCTGCTGGTGGATGACAACGATGATTTCATCGAAGCCACGCGCCGCAAGCTCGCCGCCTGGCGCAAGACCATGGAAAGGCTCGCCCAGGGAGAAGACATCGTCAGCGGGCAGGATAAAGAATACATCCCCAGCACAGCGCCGCTGGCTCTGGCTATCGCCGGTATCGCCAGCATCAGCAGTTACCTGTCGATCGTGCAGCTGGCGCTGGCCGAATTGGTCAAAATCGACGCCAGGAATGCCAAGCGCTATACCTCCTCGATGGCCGAAATCCGGCGATGCGCTACCCTGCTCAGCGATTGCGAGCACGCGTCGGGCATCCATACGCTGGTGCATTAGACTTCTTCAGAAACCCGCTACGGTGAGCCGCATGGAGGACGCACCGGCGCACAGAACCGGAGCGTACAATTTAGTACGTGAGGATTCGAGCACCGGAGCAACCGAACAGGTGGCCGCCGTAGTAGGGTTTATGGAGAAGTCTATTGAACCGTTGACAAATTATCCATTATCTGATGATTGCTTGCTTTCCTGAATGTGGAGCGGCTGCGTCCTCCGAAGCCTCTTGGCGAAGGAGGATGGCCGAAGAAGCTATGAATAAGCCCATGCTTCGCTCTTAAGAGAGCTTCGCAGGGCGTAAGATTTTCTAAGCCCGCTACGCGGGCAAGAAAACCTAACGGAGCGGTGGCCGAGTGGCTGAAGGCGGCGGTTTGCTAAACCGTTATACGACCTTAAAGTTGTATCGGGGGTTCGAATCCCCCCCGCTCCGCCAAAAACCTAGAGTTTTTGGCTATACGTCACTGGCATTTTTAGCTGCATTTTACCCCCTATTTTAGCGTCATGGTGCACTGGTGGTGCATTAGAGGAAAACAAATCACATAAATCCACCCGAAAGCGATAATCATCAAACACCGCTAAAAAGCCATTTTTGAAGGTCAATTGCACCACAATTGCACCATAACCACTATTCTATAATATAATATATTGATTTATAATATAAATATAAAATAATACATCGGTTTTATAGTCTTCTATTGCCATTAATTGCCTTTTCATGTAGTGTTTTGCTACCACTTACAAAGGAGGGTAAAATGGCCTACATTGAAAAACGTGAGTCTAGTAACGGCAAGGCATCCTATCGGGCGCTTATCCGGCTAAAAGGATACCCGACAGAATCCGCGACGTTTGAACGGCTCACTGATGCCCGCGACTGGGCGCAAAAAACGGAAGCCGCTATGAAAGATAAGCGCTATTTCAAAACGGCGGAATCCAAAAAGCATACTATAGCGGATATGGTTGATCGCTACATAACGAGGATAGAGCAACGCAATCCGAACCGTCTAAAAGACGTAAAGCCCATGCTTGAATGGTGGAAGGAAGAATTAGGTTATTGCATCCTTGCCGATCTTACGAAGGCGGCCATTACGGAGAAAATAGAAAAGCTGGCTTCCCGCAAGCGCACACTGAAAGACGGTAAGGAAAAACGAATCAGCGCCGCTAGGGTAAACCGCCATATAGCCGCCCTTAGTCATGCCTGTACTATTGCCGTCAATGAATGGGAATGGCTTGAACACCATCCTCTGCATAAGGTCACTAAAATGAAGGAACCGCGTGGCCGCGTCCGATTTCTTGATGATGACGAACGGAAAAAATTGCTCAACGTCTGTAAGGATTCCCGCAGTTCTAAGCTTTATCTGGTTGTCATATTAGCCTTGAGTACAGGCGCACGATTCAATGAAATTATGAAATTGAAGTGGCAGGACGTAGATTTGAACCGCAAGGCAATCATCTTGCATGATACTAAAAACAAGGAGCGCCGAGTTTTACCGCTGGCCGGTCATGCTTTGGAATTGATTAAGGAATACAATAAAGTAAGGCGCATTGATTCCGATCTGGTATTCCCCTCCCCGCATGACGCCAATACGCCGTGGAATATCCGTACATCATGGAATACGGCGGTTAAAAATGCCGGACTACAAAATTTCCGCTTCCATGATTTGCGCCACAGCGCAGCTAGCTACCTCGCCATGAACGGCGCAAGCCTTGCTGAAATAGCCGAGGTGCTAGGCCACAAAACTTTGCAAATGGTGAAACGCTACGCGCACCTTAGCGAATCTCATACCAGCAAGGTTGTGGCGTCCATGAATGCAAAGATTTTTGGGTAGGTTATGGATAAAGCGCCATTATCACAGCTTTCATCTTCTAACAAACCAGCCCCTTTTGAAAAGCTTACTCAAAAAATCTATGCAGAAATTGCAGAGTATTTCAAAAAAGACAAGTTTGCGATTTATGAAGCCGCTGCAATTTTAGGCGCACAGTGGCAATTCTTAGAAAAAAAACCTGTTGCTGAAACAAAAGATAAAATGACCGCCGTTCTTATCGACCGGCTGTTTGGCATGTATATGGAGAATTTTTCCCGTGATGACACAGAATATAATTCCTATACCCATGATTATTACTATAACCCGCATTACGAAACGGACGTATACTATCATGGAAAAATACCCCCGAAAGATGCCGTGCAGCTTGCCGTTGATAGTGGCTTCGATTTCCCCTCAATAATATTAAGATATTTGAGTAACAATAATCTGTTACCAGAGCCGGATGAATATAGCCTTATCAGAATATTCTACAGAAAATGGGCGAACATGAAGCTTTGGTCTTTAGACGAAGCATCGCTATTATTATTTGGGTTTGATCCAGACGAGGAATCTATTGAATTCAGGTTCTTCAAATATCAGCCTGAATATATAATACGTGAAATTGGGCAGGTTAAAAAATATTTAAAAAAAGCGGCGTTGAGCGGCGACATAAAATATGTGATGCACGACACCATTTTCATGAACCCTGTAGCTATACTTAAATGGGCAACCGCAAATAAATACAATATTCCTAGATTGCTAACGGAGGAAATAAGCAGATTAGGTAATATAAATTCTGATAAGGCAGTTACCGCAAAAAATAAGCGCGGCTGTAAGACACAAATAATAGCAGAATTTGAAAAACGCGCCGCTGACAATAAGATATTCCCAACATGGGAGGAAGAAATCAAATACCTACAAAAATTCGCTGATACTCTGGGGGAAACATATACCCTTGAGGCATTAAAAAACATCATTAGAAAAATGCAATTCCAAAAACACCGCGCCAGCCAACATCAAAATTAATTCAATTAAATAAAAATCGTTCTTATGTGATGCTGGTTTTTCGTCACACTCCTTGTTATCCGGCAATTCCGCTGGGTTTTAAGGAGCAACCACAATGACAGAACAATCCAATTCCCGCCGTCTTATCCCCGTCACCAAATGGAATGAGTATCATCCGCACCCGCCTATTGGCGGACTAAGGAGCCTTGTTTTCTATGCTAAGCAAAACGGCTTCGATCATTGCATCCGGCGCATAGGCCGGAGGGTGCTGATAGACGAGGGCGCTTATTTTGAATGGATAGAAGCACAAAACAAGAAATCCTAGCGTTTTGACATGGCAGGGCGGGAGCAATCCCGCCTTATGCCCTATCCTTTCCCTTATAGCCTCAAAAGCCCATGTCAAAAAACTTTGGTCACGATTTAATCAGGGTAGAGCAAATCCCGAAAGGTGAACCTTTTGTGATGCTGCCGCGAGAACTTATTTGTTCTAAAGCATGGCGGGAGCGTTCTATAAATTGCATCCGGCTGATTGATTTTTTGATAGTCGAGCACTTAAATCATGCCGGAAAAGAAAATGGCTATCTGCTTGCAACCTATGATCAACTTGTGAAAGCTGGCATTGGGAGACGGTTTGTACATCCGGCAATTACAGAAGCCGAGCGATTAGAACTTATACATGTGGAACGTGGCGGTAGACGCGGATTTGCTTCACCAGCTAATAAATTCACCCTGACTTTTTTAATCGCCAAACAACTAGGACATGATGGGAATTACTATTATTCAAAACCGACAAATAATTGGAAGAAACTCGATAAAGACGAAGGCGCTAAAAAATAGAAAACAACATTACGAAGGTGAACTTGCTCAGTGCATTATAATATACTGATTACAGTTCACGAAAGTAAACTGCATGTCTAGTAAAACTGCGGTTTTGCCGAGTTCACTATTGTACACCCCTTTATATATTTATGCTGTAGCCGAGCGGCAGGAAGCGTGTAGCAATACAAACAGCGCAACGCTTCCTGCCGCGATACTCGCACACATGAAAGCAAATAATAACACTACTTACTGATAGGCGGCCTGCCTTACAACAAACGGCAACACATGCCAACACAAACCGGCTGTTTTCTTGGCTTATGAAAGGATTGGTGCTATAAATAGCAGTGCTATTATTCAGAGCAGGGGCATCCTATGACAACCGATATTGCAACCGTTGACACCGGCAATCATTATGATGTTTCAAAGCTGAATGCCGTACAGCATGGCATATTGTCGCGCCATGCCGTATTGCCCTGGGAAGAAAAAAGCGAGTACGAGGCGCTGGCGGCGCTGCTTGTGGAAGAATACAGGCCGCAAGGCATCACCGAGGAGCATCTGGTGGGAGAACTGGCGGGCGTTATCTGGCGCAAGACGCGATTACGCGGCGCGGAGAAGGCGGCGTATCTTTTGCGTTTGAATCATGTGCTGCATGATTCCAGTAAATCGCCTATCAAAGCCGTGCTGTTGGAGGACTCAAGAGACCAGACAGCAGCAAAAGCCGCCATAACTGCCAGCACTGATAAAACCCAGGAAGATTTGAAACGGGATACCGCGCAGCTTACCGCCTTCAATGCGGCGCTGGCTATCCTGGCAACGGGACAGGAAGACGCATACCAGCAGGCGCTGGCAACCATACCAGCCGGAGCGCGGGAGGTATGGCCTACTTGGATCAGGTGTCCAATAAATAGATACCATGATGATTCACCAGTCTATCAAGCCAATGCCGAAAGCCTGGAAATTTGGATTAATGGCCATGTAGAATCCCATGAGCGTTCGATCCGTGAACTGGAAAACAGGCAGGCGATTAAAGAACAGGCCATAGGGCAATCATTCCTGGTGCCGGACAAGATAGAGCCACTCAACCGCTATGAGGTACACTTGGACAGGAAATTTGAGCGCACCCTTTCCATGCTGGTAAAATTGCAGGACATGCGGAAGCCGTCCGATCCGCCTCCGGCGCATTAATCTGTTTAGCAAAATGATATAATTCAATGGTCGAAAATAAACTTGCCTAATGATTTCGGTAAAAAGGAAGGACGGCGGAAATGGGCGGTATCGGTTCCGGTAGCTGGTACAGGTGGAGTAAAAAATCCACGACGGGAAATTACCACCAATTGCGGATGTCACGATTGGTAAAGCTAGGCGTAATCAAGCCTAACATCATGCAATCCGGCGGTTGGCAATGGACGGAGGACGGAAAAGAGGTGGCTTCAATTGGTTATAGCGTCAATACGGTGGATATGTCCTGCCCTTACATTCAGCTTATCTATACTTCCAATAAAACGGAGAATATTGATTACCGCGTTTATCTGAAAACAACCCGTCCGCATTATGGCGGCGTCCGCTGGTGGTTTGGATGTCAGGGGAAGGAATGCGGCAGGTGCGTGGCTGTGCTATACGGCGGAAAATATTTCGTTTGCCGCCACTGTTACCGGCTGGCCTATCAAACGCAAAATCAGGCCGCTTTTGATCGCATGTGCGACAGGGCGTTTTCCATAGCCCGGCAGCTTGGGCATGACGGCAATGTAATCGACGGCTTCTATGGTAAGAAGCCCAAGGGTATGCACCAGAAAACCTATAATAGGAAAAAAGAGGAAATGGAACGGCTGGCGACGCAGGGTATGGCGGGTGCTACGGCACGGTTTGGGAAGATGTTTTGATCTATAGAGTAGAGGCTATTGCTCGTCAGCAATGAGTAGGGATTTACTCCGGCAATCGCGGGAGATAGTGCGGGAGGTATTGAAATAACTATCGGAATGCCATGGTGTAAGGAAGTTATACTTTTAGGCTTCCCGGCCACTCGGTTATATGGTGGCTTAAATGTTGCATATTTATACCGTATTGTATTTCTATAGCGTCCCCATTATATTATTTGTTATATGAACATGAACGATGCCACGCTAGTTGCCCCTCATTCCAATGATGCCGCTTTGGATAGCATAATAAATGCTATATTTCAAATTACTAATCCAAAAATAGCTGAAACGAGACGCGAGGAAATTCGCAGCTTCATCAAAACAACAGTCAACGGTGATGAAATAAAAGCCTATTTACCTACTGATGCTAATCTTAAAGATAGACGCGGAATCCTCGTCTATATTCTAACTAACCGCCGACTCATTAAGGTAGAAATTGACGATAAAGAAATAACATCGGCCTTCTATTTTCTCACGGCAATGACTGGTGTTGAGAGAAAATTAGTAGAAGGCAATAAGGCATCCGTACAAGTATCCTTCCAGAATGGCAGTATGGGATTGAGATACTCTGCTACCAATCAAACGATTACCGAGTTTTTCCAAAAGGTAGAACAGGTGAGGTCAGACGGAGCTAATCCGAATGGGTAAAATTGAAACGGAGCCGTTTGACATTGGTGATCGAATCAATGATCTCAGAAAAGAATTAGAAGGAAAAATTGCTCTAATCGACACAAAAGTTGAAAAAAGAGTCCCTCTTTGGGCGCTGTATTCGCTTATCAGTATCTTGGTCGTTTCCTTCGGTGGCGTTATTGCCTATCTTGTTACTACCAATGATAGGGTTACTCAAGCTGGTACACAAATTACTGTTATTGAAACCAAACTTGGTATCCATAATAGGCAATAATAAACCTATTTCCTCCCCTGCCGTATCTCTTTCCCTACCGGCCATAATCGCGCTTGCCGCGTCTTTACCCCTCTGCTAACGTCACCAGCGAAACAGCATCCTGCTGTTTTGGGGTGTAGAAACCCCTGTCATACGCGGTTTGTACACCGTGATTCGTACTCCTCGACCTTTGGGTCGGGGAGGCGCTGGTGCATGTTCAGGGCGAAAGCTCAAAGACCATCGCAACCTCTCGTATGACAGGTTTTCTAACTCCCCGATCACCATTTTGGCGAAAGGTCGGGCGTATGCGATTTTCCATAATTCCAATAATACTCAGTGCGGTACTGTTGTCCGGTTGTTCTTCTATCATTGAAGGACGGTCACAGGAAATAATGGTGAACTCTAACCCACCGGGCGCAAGCTGCACCTTGACGCGCAATCAAGAATCGCTCGGAACCATAACACCTACTCCCGGCAGCCTTTACATCGAAAAAACCAAATATGACATCCTGATCACTTGCGACAAGAAAGGTTATGAAACCGCCACCTACCTCAATCATTCCGGCGCGGCTGGCGCGACCTTCGGCAATATCATCTTGGGCGGCGGCATAGGCTGGGCGGTGGATTCTGCGTCCGGCGCGGATAATAAATATGACACGCCTGTAAACATTACGCTCTCAAAGAAATAGTACCGAAATACTGATTCAGGCGTAACAGCATGAAAAGCCTGTTAGAGCAACTCCCTAAAATCGTCGCCGACGGCAAGCGCGAGGCCGAGCAGATACTGGAGCGGCTGGAGGGCAGCGCCCGTATCGGGCTGCAAACACGCGAAATGGTGGTGCCGTCGCGTGATACCAACTGGAGGGACTTTCTGGTGGACGCCGAGCGCGGCAAGGCTGACCTTAACCTCGCTCGCATGAACCGGCTTATTTATGGCGATAACCTGTTGGCAATGGCGGCGCTGCTGGCGGGCGATGATGATACTCCGTCCTATCGCGGCAAGGTGGATTTGATTTACATTGATCCGCCCTTTGACAGCAAGGCCGACTATCGCACAAAAATCACCCTGCCCGGCGGCGACCTAGAGCAGAAACCGACGGTGCTAGAGCAATTCGCCTATTCCGATACATGGCAGGACGGCACTGCCAGCTATCTACGGATGATTGTGCCTCGCCTCGTGTTGATGCGCGAACTGTTATCGGATGCAGGTTCTATGTATGTGCATATTGACTGGCATGTAGGACATTATGTCAAAGTGATTATGGACGAAATTTTTGGGAAGGATAATTTTGTAAATGAAATTATCTGGCATTATCGCCGCTGGACAGCCCCGGCTAATAATTATCAACGCTTGCATGATACGTTGTTTTGGTATGCAAAAAATAAAGAAGATCGCGTCTATAATACGGTGTGGGTAACACCTGCAAATGAAGAAAAAGGCCGTAATGAAAGCTATGAGCGCGATGAAAATGGAAAACTATTCCGGTGGCAAAGTTTACGCGGTGAACGATATAAAATCTACCGCGATGATAGAGGGGTACATGCAGGGGATGTCTGGGATATTGCGTTTATTCACCCATCTGCAAAGGAAAGAACAGCCTACGGCACACAAAAACCAGAAGCATTGCTCAATAGAATTATTGAGGCACATACCAATAAAGATGCTCTTGTCGCTGATTTCTTTTCCGGTTCCGGCACTACCGCCGCCGTCGCTGAAAAGCTAGGCCGCCGGTGGATTGCTACCGACCTCGGCAAGCCTGCCTGCATGATTACGCGCAAGCGGTTGATTGACCAGAATGCCAAGCCGTTTCTCTATCAGCATGTCGGCGATTATCAGGTGGAAATGGCGCGTTCCGCCTATGGCCGTAAATTCCGCATCGGCGATCTGGCCGACATCGTGCTTAATCTTTTCGGCGCATTGCCGTTGCCGCTGGAGGAAAACCCGACGCGCAACCTTGGCCGCGTCCCGCATATGAAACATCTGGTGCTATGTGACAGCCCGAACAAGATGACGGGGCTGCCGACGCTTCGCAAGGCGCTATCGCTGCGCGATAATCACATGGGCGGCTGGGATAAGGTTATCGTGCTGGGCTGGAATTTTGATCCGTCCATCGGCCATGATATTCAAGGGTTGAACGATGACAAGTTGGAAGTGCTGGTGATACCGCCCGACCTGCTCGACCGGCTTAAAAAGAAAGGCAAGCTGAAAGCCGGTGAAGTGCGTTTTTCCTCGCTGCAATATCTGTCCATAGGCAAGGTGAAGCGTGGACATGCGGAATCCGGCGAGGCGCTGGCGGTGAACCTCGATAATTATGTGCTGCTGTCGCCGGAAGCATTGAACCTCGACGAAGCCAGCCGTTCCAAGCTGCACGAGTTGATAAAAAAAGACCCGCTGGCGCTGGTAGAATACTGGAGCATAGACCCTGATTATGACGGCGAGTTATTCCGCTCAGTATGGCAGAATTATCGCGGCAATACGGAAAACGACGATAATCTTTACCGCGTCGTCACCACAGCGCAGCTTACCGGCCTGCCGGTGAAAAAGGGCGCTCGCCGCGTATGCGTCCGCGCCGTGGATGTATTCGGCTTTGAAGCGGAAGCGATGGTAGAGGTAACATAGCATGGGTATTAATGACCTCACCCTTGCCCGTAAGCTGACGGAGGCGGTAAACGCCGAGTGCGCCGGATTGGAAAACGGCAACGCGCTTATTTTGGAAAAGGTGACGGACACCACCGCCGAGTTGCTCAAATGGTGGTTTCAGCAGGATTATATTGATCCCCGTGGTGCGCTTAATTTTCACGAAGGGCAACGGCAGGCGATACTCAATACCATTTACGCGCATGAGGTGCTGGGTACGCAAACGCTGCAAGGGCTTTACCAACAAATAGCGCCGGAAGTAATGCTCGATAATCACCGCGCCGCTGGACAGATTACCGCCGATAAAAACGAGTATCCCAAATACTGCATGAAAATGGCGACCGGCACCGGCAAAACATGGGTGCTGCAAGCCTTGCTGATATGGCAGCTATTGAATGCTAACCGCGCTCCCGGCAATCCGGCCTTTACCCGCAATTTTCTGGTGGTAGCGCCCGGCCTGATTGTTTACGAGCGCCTGCGCGACGCATTCGAGGGCAAGGAACGCGGCGGCAAGCGTGACTTCGCCAGTTCTGATTTGCAGCGTTATAAGGATTTATTCATTCCCGAAACCTACCGGGACGAAGTATTTAACTTTGTGCAGGGCGCAGTATGCTCGAAGGCTGATATAGGCAAGAAGTCCAGCGGCATCATTGCCATTACCAATTGGCAGACGCTTAAAGAACAGGGCGACGAGGAAGCCGGGGACGATGACGTAGCGACGCCAGGCATCGACCTTGATCCCGCCCGCGTGGTGCAGGATGTACTGCCTCTTACCCCCGGCACGGCGGGCGGCAACGATTTGAACCAGCTAAACCAGAAATATGAGCGCGGCGGTATCCTGACCTATCTGCGCGAATTACCTGACCTGTTGGTATTCAATGACGAAGCGCACCGCATCCATGAATTTAAGCGCGAGGGAGAATTGCAGGAAGTGGAATGGCAAAAGAGCCTCAATGCCATTGCGGAAAGCAAGGGGCGGCGGTTCATACAGGTGGATTTTTCAGCGACGCCGTACAATCAGATAGGCACCGGCAAAAACATCAAGCTGGCTTATTTCCCGCATATCGTGGTGGATTTTGATTTGAAAACCGCCATGAAAAAAGGACTGGTAAAGGCGCTGGTACTGGACAAACGCAAGGAAATCGGCGCACTGGCCGACGAGGAACTGGATTTTAGAGCCTGCCGCGACGAGGACGGCAACCCTGTATTATCCGAAGGCCAGCGCATTATGCTACGCGCCGGGCTTGCCAAGCTGCGGAAACTGGAAACGGAGTTTACCAGCCTCGACCCCAGCCGTTGCCCGAAAATGATGGTGATGTGCGAAGATACGAGCGTTACGCCGCTGGTAGAGGAATTTTTCAAACTGGAAGGGCTGGCCGACGAGGAAGTGATCCGCGTCGATTCCGACCGCAAGGGCGACATTAACCAAAAGGAATGGGCGGTATTGCGTGAGCGCCTGTTTGACCTCGACGCCCACCCCATGCCCCGCGTGGTTATCAGCGTCCTTATGCTGCGCGAGGGCTTCGACGTAAATAACATCTGCGTCATTGTGCCGCTACGCGCTACAGGTGCGCGTATATTGTTAGAGCAAACTATAGGCCGGGGCTTGCGCCTTATGTGGCGCGGCGACGAATACGAGGACAGCAAGCGCGATAATCGCAAGTTGATCCGAGAGGGAAAAAGCCCCAACAGCATGATCGACGTGCTTTCCATTGTCGAGCATCCCGCCTTTATCGAATTTTACAAGGAACTGATTGAGGAAGGATTGGTCGGCGAAACCGATGATGATGACGACAGCACCAGCAGCACCGGCGACCTGATTGCCGTCAATCTCCGCGAGGATTATGCGCCATTCGATTTTGCCATTCCCTTTGTGCTGCATGAGCGCGAGGAAGCCATCCGGCAGCGTCCGGTGGATATAGACGCACTACCTCCCTTTGAGGGGTTCACCCTTACTCAGCTTAAAAACATTGTCGGCAAAGGCGAGAAATTCACCTCCGAGGATATACAGACCGGCACCCGCTTCGGCGATTACCGCGTGGACGGCGGCGTGATGACGGCAACCGGCTATAATGATTATATCGCCCGTATCGTGCGCCGCATCGGGGATATGTTAAGCCAGCCGATTACCCGCAGTTCCAAAGTATATGCGAACCAAAGCCAATATCCCTATATGCAGGCCAATAAGCCGCAGCTTGCCGCGTGGATAGACGGCTATATCCGTCGTCGCCTGTTTAATGAAGGCTTCGATCCGCTCGATGACGAAAACTGGCGCGTGTTACTGGTGGACACCATTACCCAGCACGTCATCACGATATGGGCGCAACAGTTGCTTGCCGCGTCGGAATTGGAAACCACCGGCGATGCCGAGGTAGCGCACCGGCACCTGTCCGAAGTGCCGCGCCTCACCATGCGCGAAAGTTTTTCCCTGCCGGTGAATAAGTGCATTTACCCGCGCTTGCCCTATCCCTCGCGCAACGGCGGGCTGGAGTTGAATTTCATGGAAATGGCTAACCATGACGGCGCTGTGGAAGCGTTTTGCAAAATCAATGAGCAAAAGCATGATTTTCTGCGCCTGCGCTATATCAAAGAGGACGGCCTGCCCGCCTTTTATTCGCCGGATTTTCTGGTGAGGGATGCCGCTACGGTGTTTCTGGTGGAAACTAAAGCGCAGGAACAGCTTGCCCACCCGAACGTCAAGCGCAAGCGCCGTGCGGCGCTGGCATGGTGCGAACGTATCAACACCCTCGACGCCACCGCCCGCATGGGGAGGGAATGGCATTATGCACTGGTGGGTGAATCGCTGTTTTATGAATGGCGTGAAAAAGGCGCGACGTTGCCGGAGTTGCTGAATTTCGCCCGCCTGCGCGACGGTGATTATCTGGTGCAACAACGGCTGGCATTATAGGAAATGGACGCTTTATGGTATGGAGGATCAAGGGATTAATACCACTAATAGAACGCTCATATTACCCATCCTAGTGCCCATCCTGCTGCTTGCACTAAATTCGCAATGAGCTATAATATAGTGGGGTTAGAGGCGCTATAATCTCCTTTTGGCTTCCTGAATTTCTTGACACCACTCTGTTGGTGTGAGCATTAAAGGGGCGGTTATGGATGATGAATTTGTCAAATTAGTCGAGCGTTGTGCGGCCAAGCTTGAGAATCAAATGATTTTCAACGCGTCGAAAGAGCACGCCCTATTTTTATACCAAAAACTTTTTGACGTGGCTGAACGGATGAATGAGCCGGTAAAAATATTCTCACGAAAATTTGAAACTGATTTTTATGATAAGCTGGTCACAAGGATCGGGACACTTCTTGATAAAAATATTCCAGTGAGCCTTATATCCGAATGTCCAGTGAGTGAACTGGCAAGTAATGGCTTTGTGAATGCCGTAAAGAATCATCGCAATGGCAAATTCAAAGCTCGTTCAACGGTGGACGCAAATTCGCTGCATTTCATTTTAGTCAATGGATCACGTTATCGGTATGAGACAGACCCCAATACCATGAGTGCCCGCGCAAATTTCGCTGATCCGGTCGCCGGAAGTATCATAGAAAACCAATTCAATCAGATGTGGGCAACCGCTACTTCATAAAACCAATATCCACCATGCTTTCCAGCTTCTTCAACGACATTGTAATCGTGTGTACCGTTGCAATTGTCATTGGGCAGCACATAAGAACAGAAATTGTTGAGCGTATTTCAAATAAGAAAACAGAAGTCGTGGATGAATTTAACAAACTAAATCATTCTGGTTTTTCAGCCGACAGTCAAATAGCAAAACAGCTTGATGATATTAAAGCCTATCAATGTGCCGATTTATCTGTTTTCAATGTCTTGTTTCTTCTAATTATTTTAGTGGCGCTTCTTGTCAATATCATTCGATGTTCCCTAGAAGCACTGGATTCAGCGGCATGGCTGATAACGACCGCAAATTTTGTAAAGATTGCCATTGAAGGTGGCACTTTTATTCTTCTAATCATATACGCTGACCGTCTGCGTCGCATAAAAAATGGCTTCACAACATTCAATGCCTCTTTCACAAGCTTTATGACGGGATTGGATTTTGTTATCAGAATGAATAAGCAAAATCCGCCCAATAATTCTTCCTCTGCCAATACCCCTTCCGCAGGTGCAACCCCGGATGCTTCAACCCAGCGGTGGTGAATGCTTGATAACATAGGTGCCGATGAATCTATACCGATATAGGGTATCTCTGCATTATCCTCCTCTACATGGCGCATTGAGGCTGCCCTGTTTTCTGGGACTCCCACAAGCCAGGCCAGACGCACGCCAAGAACTTCAGCTATACGCGCCAGTTTCTTAGGAGAGGGATTCCTGGATTTCCCAGCAATAATATCGTAAATAAATTGTGGTAGAATATATGCACGCTTGGCAACCCTTGGCACATTGAGGCCAGATTTTTTTATCGCCTCGGGTAGACGCTGCCCGATCTGATTAGCCGTTGTCACGCTTGATGCCATGCTGGTAATATATAAAATATTTACCTAGCTGCTACAACGTTGAGTCACCTGGGCGTCTGGCTTCATCGGATTTTCTTGCAATTGTTCTTCGCCATCTTGTCGTAGCTAACGCACCCACAACTTTAAATCGGTAGTCATGCCGCAACTTTTGTGCGCTTTATGCTGACGAAATCCTTCAGTTTTTTGTCTGAGAAATCGGACTTACCCAGTACCAATTCGGCGTACCGTTTGATCTCAGCAATATACTCCGGTGGATGATTTTTACTGCGCCCATCAACATGATCGGCAAGTTTTTCAATGCGTGTCTGCATTCTGCCGCCGCTAACAACGGAACTACGGAACACAGGTGTCACATTGGCCTTCTCAATATATGTAAGTTCCCCGCCTTGAAAACCTCCTTTTGAAAGCGTAAGATTCAGGATTAGGCTCAACACTAAGTAAGGGGCAGAATATCCCCAAGTCAGGCTTCCGAGAGAATAAGCAATCACCGCAATACGGTTTGAGTCTCTTTTGGTGCGGTAATATTCGACGGGTTGAATCACATGCGGGTGGCAAGAAATAATGGCATCAACACCCAATTCGACAAGGGTATGCGCAGTTTCCACCTGCCGCTTGCGTGGGAAAAGCTCAAACTCGTAGCCCCAATGCAATGAGCCGATTATAAAGTCACACCCCTGATTCTTGCAGTCATTAATCTGCCGCTTCAGGAGATCCAGTTCGGCGTCAACAAATTTTGAAAGAATTCGTGAGGTGTTGATGCGGTATTCCTCACCGGCTGGCAACTTATGTCCGTTCAGACCAAACGTAACGGATACAAAACCAATCTTGATACCGTCTTTGATCAGGATTTCCGCTTTGCCAAATTCGGCTGGATTGCTATTGGTACCGACATTCAGAATACCTTCCTCCGCAAGAACCCTGCGTGTAGTTTCCATACCTTCAATTCCCAAATCGAAGGTGTGGTTGTTTACGGTATTCATCACGGTGAAATGTTTGCCCTTATATCCTTTGAGAACATCAAACTGTTCCCGTGAACAACATTCGGTGGGAGCCCCCTTGTTACTAATGACCTCTTTCTTCAATGGCTGTGTGGTTATAGGCGATTCCAGATTCACAAATGAAATAGTCTGATCGAATAACAAATCAGCAATATTTTCAAAGAGTATGTCTTTTGAATACTCAATGCCCAGAGGCGATGCTTCGCCGCCATTGCCTTGCGGATAGAGCATGTCGCCACAAGCACCGAACGTGAGCGAGTACTGTTTTTCAAAGCTTTGCGGTAGTCCAACCACATGGTTGTTGATCGTTAGCATATCATCAATCCGTTCCCCCTTTTCCGGTCGGGTGATTGGATTTGTGGTTTTATGTACCCAGTAGTATATGTCCCGCCAGTCCATTTCCGCAAAATCGGTTGCCGCATTTTTATAAGGATAATCCCAGAATCTAAATATTTTGGCGAGTATGAGTACGGCGTTCATTTTGAACCTGTAGGTGCGGGATATATCCAGAGCCTCGGCTGGTGTGGACGGTGGATTGTTGCTCATGTTTGCCTCCTAATTTCAGAGTAGGTAGTAATTAAGGCATATCATACAACCAAAAGCAACTGCACAAGGCGAGCTTTTTTCCTGTGCCACTTAAGCTGCTAAACTGTTAGATACAATATCGCATAAGGAGATCGGTAAAAGCTTGTCCAGCGTCTTGAAGTCTTTTCTGCCAGTCTTGCGTTGCGCTGCTGTCCGCTCCATCGGTGATATATTTGACGCAGGCGAACGGGACGGATTCGCGCAAGCATATTTTCGCCAGCGCATAGGCCTCCATGTCGATAATGTCGCTGGGAATGAGAGGCGCTCCTTGCAGAAACGAATCACCCGAACCGCAGATGCCGTGGGGTAAATGGTTAAAGCGGCGCGAAAAGGCAATCACAGGTGGATCTGGCTCGAAAGGCGTTTCGCCCCAGGCAAATCCAAGGCCGGTGACATCCATATCGCGCTGTACGAAGCGGTCGGCGGCGACGAGGCTACCTTTGGTAAAGGAGTGGCTACCGGCGGAACCCAGGTTCAGCACATAAGGGAAAGGGTGTTTCTGTAGGAACGCTCCCACTAGCCTGCGCGTGAGCCGATGAGCAGCATTGACCTTGCCTACGCCACAATAAATCACCTCAAAGCCGAGTCCCTCGATCTTGTCTTGGCCTTCTTCTTTGAGTGCCATGACGATAAGCGGCTTCCGCTTACGAGTCATATTGAATCAGTGCACGCGGCACAAGGCCATGCCATGAAAAGTGATTGAGATAAACCAAGTCGATCAGGCAGGCAAAGCCGCATACGTCGTGGCCGCTTTCCTTGGCCAGTTCAGCGGCAGCGGCCAGCGTCCCTCCGGTGGCCAGCACATCGTCGATGATCAGCATCCGTCCACTACCGTACTGCATTTCCAACGCATCTTCGCCATATTCTAGCCCATAGCGTCGTATGGCTACTGGCCCAGGCAATTTGCCTTTTTTACGGATTTTGACAAAGCCCTTATGCTTTATCGCCGCCAGACCGGCCGCGAGAATAAACCCGCGTGATTCAATGCCGCCGATCAGATCGATGGCATTCCACTCTGCCGCAGAAAATAACTTTCCCATCTCGATAATGGTTTCACCAAAATGCTCACGTAACAAAGGTGCAATATCACGAAAGATTATTCCTGGGTTTGGGAAATCGGGAACATCACGCACGTAAACACGGAGAGTTTGGGAGAGACTTTTTTTGTTAATGGCCAATTTCATAACGTCTCTTGTGTCTCAGTGTTAAGCATGTGTTTTTGTATAAAATGGTCTTTTGAGGATTCGTGAAAATTCTCATCAACTGCCCAATAAACCATTTCTTCCTTAGCTCTGTGGAGTATCAAAGCGGCAGTTCCCAGACGAGAACATTTTGCCTGTCCAATAAGATAATTTAATCCTGCTATAAGTCTGATTACCGCTTCATCCTTACGTTTTTCCTCATTTTCGCTGTAAGAAATTTTGGAACATGATTTTTCTTTTACAATTTTGTTGCGGTTCATGTTGATAATAACTTATACTGTGGATTCATCCCACATCTGATTTTATATCTACTAGGCAATAGACATCCTGTATGTATTTGGTGAGCAAAATGGAAAACCGTGTATGCAACTCTCCGGAAGCAATGCAAGAGTATAGTAAATGGAGCCATTTGCTGACCGATCCTCAAAAATCAAAACTCCTTTTTGCTACAGTATCCCAAGACGGGAATGAGTGGTGTATCCTTTCCGGACCCGATATGACTTTTGACAGGGCGGGCTTTGGAATTACCGTAACGGATGCCATAAAAGATTATCTCAGCGTTTATATTCAAAAGAAGCAGGCCTGTTAAGCTGCCTCAGCAATAAATTTAGCCCTTTTTATTCTTTTAGGATGAGCTTTTTGGATAACTTGGATTGACTCCTCGTTTTCTATAGTTTCCGCAGTAGTTTCCGCAAGAAGTTCTGACCATTCTCCATAAATATTTTCTTGAATATGCTGATACATAATTTTAGAGCGCATAGGATTTCAGTGCCTCTTTATCTAAGGTTTCTATCAATCGTACGATTTCTTGCCTTGCTGACGGATCTTCAATAATGCAAAACCTTGCAAAAAATTTAAAGGCACAAAGAATATCGGCAAACTCGACTGGTAAATCAACTTTATGCTGTGAATCTTTGGCCATACCTATTTCTTTGATACTGCGTCTAAGAATGGCATGGACTTTTATCAATTGGGAATTTTCTGCTTCCTCGGCTAAAAATTCTAAGCAGCAAAGCATATTATTAATTTCCGTATTATTGTCTGCTTGTGCATATGCAGTTTGATCTTTCATTATGCGACCTCTTTTTTATATTTATCCTCGGATAAAATAGAATCCCCACTAACAATACCCGTAAGGTCTTGCGTAATTTGCAGCGGCAATTTTTCTAAACCTGTTGTCTTGAGAATATTATTTAGTATATCTCCCGACAGGTTCATTTTCCCAGCAACAATGACCTCGCCGGTATCTAAGGTCGTTTCAGGCCCGATAAACTCAATATTCCAACCGGATTTACCAAATACATGCTGCCAGATGTTAGGCGGCATTATGCCCACCATGTAGTCGAGGCTATTGATCAATCCTATTTGCTGATAAGCACAAACCAACTCGCTGATAATCTTCCTACGCACATGGGCAGGTAAATCGTGATTTACGCATAGCCTTGAAGCCTCAAAAATAAACGGGGATTCCGGCAAAGAAATTTTGGTGACAATATGAGAAAACACGTCCTTAATCATATATGGCCGATCAGTAGGAGCTAACCGACAAGTGCCGTGTACCACATCATTATTATCGCGCCATGCCAGATATACCGTGGTTAAATTGTCATACTGGTCATATTCCATGCCGTTCCATTTTGGCACTGACCAACCCATCCGCTGTATAAACGACTTATACCGGAGTTTATGGGTTGATCTAAGAATATCCTGATATTTATGGGCTGTAACCTGCGTATAGCCGATAATCATTTTATCCTCCTTGAGTAATAGCCAATTCAGTTATTTTTTGTGGGCAGAATTTTTCTTAATAATGGCTATAGCAAAAGGCGAAAAAATAATCTCCTACGTAGGTACGTAGTTATTTTATTGATTATTTTTAAGGATTAATAAGCCCGTATCGAATGGCTTTACATAGAGCATATATTCTATTGTTAGCATCCAATTTATTGAAAAGATTGCGTACATGGTAGTCAACTGTATGCGAGCTTATATTTAAAATATCGCCAATATCGGCGTTAGACTTACCTAATCTCAAATAACATAAAATGTCCTTTTC
>Ga0207070_1066_pt2 | contig 21171 bp, 16 predicted proteins | sample Alteio_BWMinHeat_92_FD_153591 | JGI IMG/M metagenome (GOLD analysis project Ga0207070, IMG submission 153591) | Enriched cells from forest soil in Barre Woods Harvard Forest LTER site, Petersham, Massachusetts, United States -... | ecosystem: Environmental > Terrestrial > Soil > Temperate forest >...
CCGCAAAAATCCGGCCCGTTTTGTGTTGCAATTCTTCGATGCGGCCAACGATTAAAACTGCATTATCGATTACCATCCCTATCGCGAGAATGAGGCCCGAGAGAGTGAGAATATTCAAGCTTACGCCTTTAGCGAATAACAACATAATGGTGATCATCAAGCTCACCGGAATGCTCAACGAGATCAAAATAGTTTGTTTCATTTTTCTTAAAAATAACCAAACGATGATAAAGGTAATGAGCATCGCTTCGAAGAGAGATTTAAACACCTCGTTGACTGCTTGTCTGAGGTCATCGGTTTTGTCAAATATGACTTCAAACTTCAATTTTGAAAGAGCCGAATTTTCGTCTTTGAGCTGTGCGATGAGACTCTTGAGATGTTTATTTAATGCAAATAAATTTGCCGAGTCTTTATTATAGACTTCGATGAAAACAGCATTCTCTCCATTTTTATGAGCGATCTGAGTTTTACTGGCGTCAACAACTTGCTCTGTACTTAATTCGCTTAAGTTTAACGCCGAATCTCTGGCTAGGCTATGATTTCTGACTTCACTCAATTCACTGGTGATTTGCCTTGCTTTTACCGCTGTCCTAAAACTTGTTGATCCTAAGGAAGTCTCGCCGAGTGATTCGCGCACACTTTGAAAATTGAGTCTTGCCGAGAACTCGGGGCCGGACATTCCAAATTGACTGATTTTATCTAGAGCAACGCCATATTCATAAACGAGAGGTTCGAGGCCGATGACATCGATTTTTGAGACTTCGGCGACCGACTCCAGTTTGATCCGCAAGTCTTCTTTGATCAATGTTACCGGATCTGAAATCACGTCATCATGAGTGATCGAGAGTTTTAAAACTGAGTTTGCGTCGGGATTGAGTCTAGAAATGTTGACATTTCTCATGTCGAGAATCCCACGGGATTCGAGGTCCTGTAGGGCTTCTTGAAGATTAAACACAGCAAGATCCAAGTTCGTCTTTGCTCGATAAGTCAGAGAGAGGGAGGCTCCGCGACTACTTGTCGAAGAGGAGTACTTGGTCAAACCCGGGAGAGTACGGACAGCGCCCTCAACGGGGATGGTGAGGGCAAGTTCAACTTTCTCTGGAGAAGAGTTTTCTGAGCCATCGACTTGCAGAAATAGAAATGCAGGAGTATTTTCTTTCGGCATGACTTCAATAGGAATTTTGAGGCAAGCAAAGCCTGCCATTCCGAAGATAAGGGCAATGAGAATGCTGAGAAGAAAGTTTTTTTTGTGAATGAGGCGGCCAACCCAATTCAGATTCTCAAGGTCCGTTTGCTTAGGATTCTGCACGGGCCTCGCCTTTGGTCATTCGCACATAAATAATGGGGACAATGATCATCGTTAGAATAGTCGAGCTCAGATGTCCGCCGATCAAAGTCACTGCAAGCGGCCTTTGCATGGACGATCCTTGGTCTCCGAAAGATAGGGCCATCGGCACCAATCCCAAAATATTCGATGCTGAAGTGACCAAGATCGGACGCATTCGTCGCTTCGTTGATTCGGTTATCGCTTCGGCAAGAGACTTTCCTTCGAGTCGTAACTGATTGGCAAAGTCTACCATGACGATCGAGGTGTTCACACTGCTTCCGACCAAGATGATAAATCCGACAAATACGAGGGCCGAAATATTCAAATTAAAAAGTAATAAAAAAAGCGCGACACCGCTTAAACACATCGGTACGGCAAACAGAACCACAATAGGCTGAACTAAATCTTCAAATTGGGCGGCAAGCATAAGATAAATGAGAAATATTGAAAGACCCACTGCGATCAAAAGACTTTGCGTGCTCTTTTTTCGTTCGTCGTCTTGGCCGCCCATTTTGTATTGAAAATTCTTAGCATGCATATCGTTTTTGAAAGCCGCTTGAATTTTTCGTGAAGCGCTCTCTAAATCGGTTTTAAACAGATTTGCCGAAATCACACTCATGCGCTTGCGATTGTTATGATAAATCGCTCCCTGGATTTTATTTTCCTCAATACTTGCAACTTGAGAGAGATAAACTTTTTTGTCGTCTTCTAGGCCCAAACTAAAATATTTAATCTTTTCTATTGAATTGAAATAATCATCAGATATTAAAACGCGAGTCGGAAATTCTTCTCCTTTTAAGGTGAGGCTTCCAGCATCAATACCCGCGAGCAGAGGTTTCAGCGTACTGATAAAACTCTGCGAGTCGAGCCGATACCAATTCAAGTGATCTTTTGCAAAACTGATATTTATTTCTGAAACGTCGGGCTTAAGATTCGACTCGATATCAATCAGGCCATCGATGGTCTGGACGATTTGCTTTGCCTGAGAGGTCTGCTTTTTGAGGAGTTCGAGGTCTTCATTGAAAATCTCAATTTGAATAGGCTTGCCTTCGCCAATCAGGGCTTCTTTTTGCCTATTGAAGTTTAAGTCAGGGATTGTTAAAAAATAAGAATTGATTTTTTTGGAGAGCTCGAGACTATCAACGCCTTTTGTATTGATGATCAATTTTGCACGATAAGAACCCTTGTCGCCAATGGTACTTGAGACATTATCCACGCCTTTTATTTTGAGTAGGTCTTTTTCGATATGAGTAGTTTGCGCCTCGGTGATATCGATCATTTGCCCGGGCAAAAATTCAATGTCATAGACAAGTCGGTTGCCCGATTCATCAGGAAATAGCTCGGCGCCTCTTAGGCTTAAAAATGCGATGCCAGCGATCGTAATCCACAGACCCCATTGCAAAGTCGAATGGCTGTCTTTAATTATTTTTGGAATAAAATGGCCCAGAAAATTCTCTGCCTGTAAAAAATTTCGCGCAAACATTGTTAATGCAGGCTGAATAAATTGATCGTAAAGGTAAAAGAAGAGTTTCTTACACTTTCGCTGGCAAGGGACTAGGACTAAGGAGAAAAGATGTTGTGCGAAAGCAAAAGTGAGTTTTAAAGTGAGTATTTGCTTTCTGATAAAATCAAGAAAATATCTTTTGAAGTCTCGAGAATAAAAGTCAGTTTTTATAAAAAAGCTTTGGCTGAATAGCCTCCAATCGATGCGCGATTGCTTTTTCGATTTAAACTGTGGGGCAATATGAAGTGAGCTCATCATTGGGATGACGACGACCGCGACAATCAAGGACGCCATCATCGAGTAACAGATCGTAGCCGCGACGTCGCGAAATATTTTTCCGATACTGCCCTCGACAAATGCAAGAGGTCCAAAAACCGCGATGGTCGCCAGTGTGCTTGAAATAATTGCCCCTGATACCTTCTGTGCACCCCAAAGGGCGGCTTGCTTTCGATCTTTTGTCAGCAGGCTTTGTGCATTAATACTTTGCAAAACGACAGTTGAGTTGTCGACCAGCATACCGACGCCGATGGCAAGTCCTGCAAGTGACATCAGGTTGAAGCTGATGTTTGTAAAATACATGAGTATCAGCGTGATCATCAACGAAAGAGGGATCGAAATCGTGATCGCAAAGCTCGGCCAAACTTCTTGTAACATGATAAAAATGACCAAAGCGGCTAAGATTCCGCCGTCGCGTACGGAGTGAGAGACATCATCTATTGAGGTCTTAATTTCTTTACCCTGATCGAAAAGGATTTTAGTTTCGACGTCGTTTTTATTTTCCTCATTATAATTTTCTAAGATGTCCCTTATTTGATCTGCAACTTTCACGGTGTTTGCATCGGCATCTTTTTGGACTGCAATCACTAAACTCTCTTCGGCTTGAAGATGGGTTCTCACCGCCGGTTTTTGAACGACTTCTTTGATTTGCGCAATGTCGACGAGTCTTAAACTCTTATTATCGTCTCTTTTAACGATGAGATTTTTCAATTCTTCGAGATTTTGAATGCTTTGGCCCAACTTCACACTGGTGTTCTGGCCTTCGAATTTAATTTCGCCGGCCGGGTAGCTTTTGTTTTGCGCCGAAATGAGGTCGGGTATTGAGGCTAATTGAACGTTATAGGAGCTGGCCGCATTTGGGTCGACGACGATGTCGAGTTGTCGGTGAGGTCCACCGAGAAGGTTTGCAATCGCCACACCGTCGATTGATTCAATCTTTCGGATCAGTGTATCTTGTAAAACTCTCGCCAATTCCAACTGCGAGATGTTTTCGTTTTTTCGCTTGATAGAGATTTGAATGACTGGGGCTGAGTTGGCTTGAAGCCTAACAATTTTTGGTTTGTTCGCAGCATCTGGTAAGCCGGCCAACTCAATTTTCTCTTTCAGGGCAGAGACCATTTCTAAGAAATCGATATGAGAGTTAAACACAAGCCTAACTTCAGATCTCTCACGTTCCGAACTTGAAGTGACTCGCAACAGGCCGCTGAGCGTGCTCACTGAGCGCTCGATTGGTACAGTGATCAGGGATTCTATCTCTGCGGGAGTTGCCCCATGAAACTCTGTGATCACAGTGACTTCTGGGGCTTGCATATCAGGAAGAAGTTGCATGGGAATTCGTTGTGCCGCAATAACACCGAGGACGATAAGGCCAATGCAAATCATAAATACGGCCACAGGTCGTCTTACCGAAAATTCAATCATAGTTTATAAATTATAGAGTTATGAGATTGAAAAGATAAGGACTATTGAACGATGTCGACCTTAGAACCGTCTGCCAGAGCACCCTGTCCTTTTGTGACAATCAGATCAAACTGCTCAAGACCTTCTTTGATTTCAATCCGTTTCGCATCTCTGAGGCCGAGCTTAACGGCCACTTTTTGCACTTTCTGAATTTGGGGCTGAGCTTGATCTTGGACGTCAGTCGGTGCCACCGAGGCTTGAGTAGCGAGCTCAGTGGCAGCCGCAGCCGTTGCGGGAGCACGGTGATCAGCTTGCTCTGAAACGACTCGATAAACAAAGGCCTGATTGTTCTCAAATATCACAGCCTGTTGGGGGACCACGAGGGCTTTTGGTGACTGGTCGATGGTCATATTGACTTCAACATACATTCCAGGAACCCATGACTTGGGTGTATTATGGGTCCTCATTTCGACAAGAATCGAACCGGTCTTTGGATCGACAACGGGAGCGACCGCATCGATGCTCGCTTTTGAGGTTTGGATTCTTTGTACTCCGCTGGCATCTGCTTCATTTCTTGTGAGCTCGACCTCAGCTCCTTTTGCAAGTTTTGTTGCAACACTTTGTGGAATATAAATAGCGAGTTTCATTTCTGAAGTATCAGAAATTTTAATATAATACTGATTGGGTTGATCAACATAGTCACCGTTCTTCATGCTGATTTCTGAAACCACTCCAGATATTGGAGCATCAAGTATATCGGTATTTTCCATTTTCGCGATTTTAGCTCGTATTTCTTGAGCGCGAAATTCAAGCTTCCGCTGTTTGAATTCTTTTTCAGAGACGAAGTTTTTCCTGGCAAGAGCCAGAGTGACAGCAAAATCCATATTGCGCAATTGCAGGTCGATTTTATCAAGCTCGGCTTTAAGTTGTTGCAATTCAGAACTCAAGTAGGCAAGCACATCACCACTTTTTACGAATTGTCCGACTTGGACATTAACTTTTTTCACGATGGCTGTTTGGCTGGGACGAACAACCACTTCTTTCCAGGATTGCAGGTAAGCTTGGGTCGAGAAAATATTTTTTAGGTCTTGAATGATTGCGGTTTCGGCACCAACACTGAACACCCGATCTTTGCTTGTGGTTTCTTGTACAGCTTCGTGTTGGCGGTGTTCCTTCAAATACAAGACTGCTGAGTGAAGTAGAAATCCGCCGACAAAAGCAAAAATAATTAACTGCTTGGCTTTTTTTGGCAAATGTCCCCAAGCTCTTTTCTTCCACAGAAAAAAAGCAAAGCACTGGCGAACCTGCCTCTTGAGAAAATTTTTTGATGGTGGAGAATTTGGCACGTAACTCCTCGTTCAATTCAGCATTAGTCTTATCGGAGAAAGGCGTTTATTGTTTAAGGGGCTCTTGCGCTGGACCTAAGTTTAGTTTAGCATTTCGTTTTGAAACAAAAAATGATGGGATCACATTAATTATGAAATCTATATCTTTAAAGGTCATTGATAAGCCAAAAAGTACAGAAATGATGTGCTACGTTTCGGAGCCAAAAACAAAAGCGAAAGCTGGAATTATTGTTTTACAAGAAGCATTCGGTGTTAACAATCATATTAAAGATCTAACGAAGCGATTTGCCGAAGAGGGCTATGTGGCGATCGCGCCAGAATTATATCACCGAACGGCACCCGTCGGATGGACTTGCGATTACCAAGATTTTACGCCGGCAAGACCGCATATTTCTGCCCTCAAAGAGGATGGTACAGTCGCAGATGTGCAGGCCTGTTTTGATTGGTTAACAACGAGTGCAAATTTAAGTGCTGTTGCTTGCGTCGGTTATTGCTTGGGAGGTAGGGCGGCATTTATTTCCAATTCAAAAATTCCCTTAAAAGCTGCGATTTCATATTATGGTGGACGAATCGCACCCGATCACCTCAATTTGGCAGCAAAACAAATTGCGCCTTTGTTATTTTTTTGGGGCGGCCAAGATAAGCATATCCCGCCAGAGCAGATCCATACCGTCATGGCGGCCTTGAGTGAGGCCAAAAAGTCTTTTATAAATGTCGAAATATCATACGCCGACCATGGTTTCTTCTGTGACGAGCGCGGCACTTACAACAAAGCCGCGGCCCAATTGTCTTGGACAACAACAATCGAGTTTTTAAAAAGCCATATGTAAGTGATCACCCGTTTCGAGTGTCCGTCGAACAGCAAAGGGTAAACCGCTTGATCTGCAGCTGCCGGCGATCCTCGATGAGGTATGTTTAAATTTGCTTCGGGCTTAGCGAAATAGGACGAAAGTTGAGCGATGGAGTTTCAAGATTTTGCGAGTGAAACCGATAAACAAACATGGGCAAGCTTGGCTTCGTGCGGGCACTTAAGGTGAACAGAATTTTTTTGATTGTCTCTAGTCTTGCCCTGTTCTGCGAGTACGATTCCACGGCACTTGCTTCTGCAGGCACGCAAGAGCAGATACTCATTCTCTCTACCGCGACTTCAGCACCACGCTTTGAAAATATCGTCCGCGAGGTTCGCGAAAATTACCAGAGGCCGGGAAGTAATGCTCAAGTTTCATTAGCCGTTAGTGCATCAAATCCGCCTGATTCTTCAGGGCGGCGTACTGTGCCCGGACCAAACTGGGCCGGGTTTGACGAGGTCACCCATTTAGAAAAATTAACAGAGATTGACAAATTTTTGTCTTCCCATCTCGGTGGCCTCTCTCAAGCGCCGCAAGCATGTTCTGCAGGAAAAGAAAACGCCCTGGTTTTTATTACGGGCCATGGGGTGGGACCTCAAAGTAGAGAAGAGCTCCTCGGTGGTGGTTTGCCAGTGTTTGGTAGTCACGGTGTTCAGACTCAATATTCAAATCACAATTTGCAAAATGTGATTCGCGATTGCAGCGGGCCTGATAGATTCATTCGCCTCGTCGGCACTCACTGTTATTCTGGTGGATTAAGTAATATCGTTTTTGATGAAAAGATCCCCAATATTTGTTCCGCATCGAGTACGGACGGGCTGCATTTTGGTTGGAGCTCAGACGAAGGTCCGCCAGGAGGTATTTCGCTCTATGGCCAAGCTTTTTTTAATGAGCTTAAGCACCGCGAGTTTCCCCTTGGCAAAACGGGTAGCGTTTCGCTTTTGGAAGCACACTTATCCGGCTTTTTATCCGACTCTCTAAATGACGGCCGAGCACAGCTGTCCTCGCTGGCCTATGTTGATTACGTCTTGCATGAGGGACCCTATGGCCCGGATAATTCTCTTCAAATGGCGGCACCTCCTCGTGAGGTGATCCGAACTAAAACGGACTTGCTAAAAAATGCTAGGGTCAGCAAAGGCTTTCAAGCCTCTGGTCGAGATTCAAAATGTCCTGAGATCGCCGCCGCGCCCGAAGTTGTAAACATTTTTCGCAAAATGCAAGCACTTGTTGATTCGCAATTGGGGGCTGAACTTTCGGTGGAAGAATTGAATACACTTCCAGAAGAACTACGTTCGGCTTACCTGGATCTGCTTGCAAACCCTAAAATCATGGACACTCTTCGAGCTGGCCCAACTTCGCAAGCGACGCAGACCTACGAAGAATGGCAGACCTTCGATCGCGAGAGTCGAGAGCAATTCGCGAAGCTTGCGAAAAAACCAGCTTCCAGACAGCGAACTGCGATGCTCAAACAACTCGAAGATGAAAGGTTGAAACAGATATCTAAAACCGAAGCTAAATTGGATGAAGAGATCAAAGTTGATGCGCTCATCAACAACTTCAGAAAGCTTTCAGAGAATCTTAAAAGGGCCGCGAGTTTTATGAAGGCACCGCTCGATAAGGTCAGCAGTGCTCAAAAACAAAAATTTTTAAATTTATTGAAATGTGAATTACAGCCAATATGACACATACAATTTCGATAGCTTCATTTTTTATGTTTGTCTTTTTGATCGGTCCCACCGGTCAAGCAGACCCGCTCAACGGCTGCGGCGAATGGAGTCTTGAAGGAAGCTTGGTTCAGCACGAGCATGAATGGGTATTGATTGTCGATCGCGGAAGCGCCAATCAAATCGATATCGCCATAGATAGCAAGGTGAAACTGAAGTCAGCCTACAACGGCGTTAAGGTTGCGGCGCTCATCAAAATTCCGAAACGATGTGAGACCTCTTGTCACGGAACCTTGATCAGGATTCGCGAGGTCCTAGATCCTTACGAGCGTCCAAGATCGCCTTTTATGCCAAGGGGCCAACAGCCAATTCATGTCGTATCCTGTAAGTGATGGGGAAAGAATCGCCGATCATTCCGAGACTTTTTTGGATTGTTTGGTACGAGCGGGATGTCGGATACGGCCGCGCACATTGGCGAAGTCTTGAAATTAGCGTGGAATCCTATTGAATTGATAAAATTTCGTATTCGAGAACTTTTTTTGTGCTGTCAACGATGGCTACATCGCCCACCTTTAATCCGAGCAAAGCTTCGCCAAGCGGCGAGTAGGGGGTGATAATTTGCACTTCGAGAGATTCAAAATTGAGTTGTACGCCGCCGCCTTTTGACATCAGAAAAACAAAACTTCTTTTTTCCTCAAATTCAACTTCAACCAGGGCTGTGCTGAGAATGGCATCAGTGCTTTTAAAATTTTTAATTTCGAGATTTTTGAAAGTAAAAAGCAGTTCTTCAATTTCGCCGACACGTTTTGCTTGGGCTCCAGCCAAATAGGAGGCTTCGAGCGCACGTGTATCATATTCATTTTCGGGTTTGCTCTCTTCATTCGTGGCGGCGTCATAAGTGGCGCGAGCCGCGTCTTTTAAAACGCTAAGGTCTTTTTCGAGTTTTTCACAGATGGCTTCGACTAGCTTTTGCTTATTCAAGTGTTTGTACTCCCTCATTTCGGTCGTCGATTGTCTCAACAAAGTTCAAAAACATCAAGATCGAAGTCGGCGCTGCTTATATCCGGGGCGCGTATTAGAGGCCATGTCAAGAAAATGTCGCTTTTAAACTGACTCATGTTAACCTAAAAGTGTGCTGGACCAATTCAAACAAAAACTAAAAGTTTTCAAGCATAAATATGAAGCGCGTTTAGAAGTTCTGTTCTTCGTCGGTGGCTTTTGCTTTGACGCCCTGATGGTTTCTGATGTCGACGAGCCTTTCGCCATTTTTCAACAGGCACTATATCTGCTGTTGATCGCCGTTCTCATTCATTTTGAGCTTTTATTTCGACTCCATAAATGGCGACCAAAAAACGCACGTCTGGCTGGGTTTTGGAACTACCGAAACCTTTTGCTGCATTTCTTGCTGGGAACACTTTTAAATATTTACTCACTTTTTTATATAAAAAGCGCCTCCTTTATTAATAGCGTGATTTTTCTCTTCTTGATGGTGGCGATGATTTTAGCCAATGAGCTTCCGGTGGTTAAAAAATCGAAAGTGAGTTTCAAAGTTGGTCTATTTGCGATTTGCCTGTTTTCTTATCTTTCGATTTTATATCCATTGATGTTAGGTTTTATTGGCTGGACTCCATTTTTGCTTTCAAGCACAACAACGCTTGCGATATTTTTTGTGCAATTCAAGCGCCTAAAAAAGCATATCGGAGATGGGCTTTTGCTCTTTCGAGCGACGCTTTTTCCAAGTATTTCGGTGCTCGTGGTCTTTATTTTCTTTTATGTCATGGGTTGGATTCCGCCGGTTCCATTAAGCGTGAAAGAGCAGGGGATTTATCACTTTATTGAAAAGAAAGATGGCTCTTACTTACTTTCGACTGAGAGAGAAGCTTGGAAGTTTTGGCAAAACGGAGATCAAGATTTTCGCGCCCGACCCGGCGATAAAATTTATTTTTATGCGCAGATTTACTCTCCAGCGAGGTTTTCTGATGAAGTTTATGTGCAATTCTCGCATCTCGATGCCAAAAATAATACCTGGCATCTCGCGGACCGTATTCCACTTAAAATTTTAGGTGGTCGCAAGGCGGGCTTCCGGGGATTTGCCGTGAAATCAAATTACGAGATGGGTCACTGGAGAGTGCAAGTTGAAACCTCGACTCACCAAGAAATCTCGCGCCTTTATTTCGATGTCACAGAGTCGACTGCCACTGAATTGCGACAGTTTAAAATTCTGATTCGCTAGCGACTGCGATTAACACGCCTTGAAGTTTAATGAGTAGCCGGGTGTTTGCTCGTTGTCGCCGAAGCTTTCTCTTTTGCTGGCGGTGCTTTTGGAATTGCAGCAGCGGGGCTGGACTTTGTCGCTGGTGCTTCTTCCGGAGCGGCATCTGGTGTGGTACCTGACTTGGCATCTGGCTTGGCGCCTTGGTCGGTCGTCTGCTCGGCAGTTTGTGTATCAGATTTCAAGACCACTTTGCCGACGACGTCATTGAGATTGACGACTCCCAAAATTGAACTGTCGGTTTCGCCAGGAGGAAAGCTTGCAAAAATGATGATCTCGCGTGGACCAAGAACCCCATTTCGCGACTCTTCAAGAAGTTTTAATACCGGCTTTTCTTCGCCTCCAAAAGTGAATGGCTTATCACCATGCATATGAATTTTACCAGCGATCTTTACCTTCCAGGCATTCATGTCTTCGTCAAAAATGACTTCGAATTTGTCTCCCGGAACTCCATAAACTTTTCTGACCACTGGCGGCTGCTGATCAGAGTATTTAAACAAGATAACCTCACCACGCTTGACCTCATTACACCAATACCAATCCTGGATAAGTTGGTATTCTTCGTCTTTTTCAAGAATGCCACGGAGGTAAACATCTTGCATTTTTTTGGTAAGGGTTTTGCCTGGACAAGGGCCGGCGAAATCATATGGATGACGTTTGGGCTGCTGCGACCAATGAAAATAAAAGTAGGAGCCGACCGAAACCAAAATGATAATAATGAGTGCGATTAAACTTTTGTTATTCATATATTTCTAAAACCTATCGGAAAATTTTCTACTTGTCATCTGCGACTAGCCCGAATATTTGCTGACTCGTCATTCGGATCTTTGAGCTGGCCCTAAGTCCAGACATTGAATGGGATCTCAATCCGTACGAAACTCTTTTCGCTGCTTAAGAAGTGGCAGGGTGAGAAAGATAAATATTAGAATATAGATTCCGCCTAAAACTCTCATGGCATGATCTGGCCCGTGCAGGTCTAGAGTATGACCAATCACGGGCCCAAATAGTATAAAAAGTGCGCGCATCCCGAGACTTCCAAATGAATTGATAGTCGCGCGCATTTCAGCAGGGACTCGCGAATTAATCGCATCTTGAAAAATAACTTGATTGAGGCCTCGGCAGATCGGAAAGGCAAGAGTGTAAACGAGCCCAACCAGTCCGCCAGTGAGTCCCATACCGAGGTAGCCAATCACCGGCAGACAGGCGATGATCACGACCACTTTGGCGGCCCCGATTTTTTTCTCGACTCGATCGGCGTAGCGACTGGTGATTGCGACGACAAAACTATTTGCGGCCCAAAGGTATCCAAAGATTGTAAAGTCGAGGCCCCTGGATTTCCAATAGGGTTGAAGACTCCAAACGGCGCAATAACTCGCAAAACCGTAGAAAATGTAGCTGAATAAAACGAGAGTGAGTAGTCGCGAATGTCCAAAGACCGCTCGTCCAATATCGCGAATATTCTTGAAGTGCGATGCGCGTGATAGTTTTTGCCCTGTTGGCTCGTAGATCATCATGGCAAAAATCATCGGCAGCCACGCGCTGATGGCATTGCCATAAGCTGGAAGCTGAAGCGAAAAGCCAGCGAGAATTCCCCCGAGGAGGGAGGCAATGCCCTCGCCGACAGTGAGAAAAAAAATCCGCTTTCCTAAGAAACTCGCCTTTCTGCCGGTAATTTTTAATTTATCAAGCGAGTTATAGAGAATGGCGACGTCACAACCCGATTGTAAACTTAGCCCTAGGCCTAGAATAACTTCGTAGACTGCGAAATGAAAAAAATTTTGCCCGAACCAAAGAAATTGAAAGCCTAAAGCAGAAATAAAACTTCCGATGACCATGGCTCTCTTGCGACCAAAAAGATCGGCAAGATAGCCTGCCGGTGCATCACAGACGATAAGCGTAAAACCAAAAATACCCTGCAAAGAAAAAATATCTTGTAGGCTTAAACCCTTTGCTTGCCAAAAAGGCACGATGACGGGAATGATAATTAAAAAAGATTGAAAAAATGAATAAGCGTAGAGCTTTCTAAAATTTTTTTCTATTTTAGAAATTTCGCTGGACGACAAATCAATCGGCTTTTCTAAATGACTTTTTTGCACCTGCATCTTTTCAAGGATATGCCATTTTTGGAATGAATCATAACTATAAATTGTCGGTTTTTTTGGGGTGGCCTCTAAATCATTTTTCGATGCGATAAGGATTGATCTTCTGATTCCCATGGCGCAATCTTTTTTTATGACAAAGCTTGCGACGAATTTTTCGGCGGATTTTGCGACGGATTTCGCACAGTCACCTTCATCAACACCGCGCGCGCTTGGGCTGGCGGCGGCCAGTGCTAATAATTGGACCGAGGCTTTGCTGCATTTAAATTCGGCGGCAAGGCAGGGGCACTACGATTTAATGGTGCTCGATGCTTTGGGTGAAGCTGCTTACCGGACCAATGTCCCAGAAGTTCTTGGACCTTATCAAAATCACTATAAGTACCCGACAGTGGCGACCCATATGGCGAGAGCTTTTTTGATGTTGGGAGACGTTTCTTCGTGTCGCGAGTTTTTGTCTTATGCCAAAGACTCGGCACTCAAGTCAGCGCTGGCCGCGATGTTGGAGTTGGGCACGGACATTTCAAAGACTGCAAGCGAAGTTTTACCCGTCGCAGAAAAGCATCCTGATCTTTATTATCCAGAATATTGGCGAGCTCTGTCGGCAGTCGCCGATGCCGTTGGACGAGATGATCTGACTCATTTGTCTGAACGGCGATCGAAAGCTTTCGCTTACAAAGATGCCAATATCCACTTTAATCAAGCTCTGCGGATGCTTGCAAAGGGTGAATTTCGGGCGGGCTGGCGACTCTATGATTGGCGGTTGGTCCCGAGCGCCAGTCAATCCAATCGTACCGAACTGGGGCGGATATCCATGTGGGAAGGTGAAAGCCTCAAAAACAAAACATTATTAATTTATTTAGAGCAAGGCCTTGGCGATGGCATCTTTGCACTCAGATACATCCAAACATTTTTGGATCAAGGCGTGAGTCTCGAAATTGTCGCGCGTCCAACTATTATTCCCCTCATTCAAACAACTTATCCCAACATCAAGATTCATAATGAAGATGAAGTTGTTGTTGTCGGCTATTGGGAGAAAATGACTGCCGCTCCCGATTTTTGGGTTTATGGGCTTTCGATTCCATTTCGAGCGAACTTGTGGCGGCCGATGAATACTGCAAAGTTTGTCGCGGCATCTGCGGCTCTCGTGAGCAAATGTGCACAAAGAATTCGAAATCAAAACTCTTTAAATTTGCCTGTCTATACTTTGAATTGGCATGGCCGCATTGATACCGAGTCCGATCGTAGTCGCGCCTTTTCGATCGAGGAGTTCGCCCAGGTAACGGGGATTGAGCAAAAGCCTTGCGTGTTGATCTCCTTACAAAAAGATGCAACTCGAGAGGAGATCAATTTCTTGCAAGAGCTTTGCGCAAAAAATGCTGGTCAATTTTTTAATGCAGCCCCGGAGCTTGATGACTTTGGAATGACGAGCGCTTGGATCGCAGCTTCGCATCGGCTACTCACTTGCGATACTTCGGTTGCGCATTTGGGCGGAGCCCTTGGGCATCCGACCACGGTCTTTGTGCGCAACAAAGCCATTTGGCAATGGCTACGAAAAGATCATGAAACCGCAGTCTGGTACGATAGTGTGTTCATTCAGTATGCGCTAGCTCCACAAATTTCTTGGCTTTTTACGACGATAAATAATCAGCCTAATGGTCGGGCAAATAATCAGGTTAATAATCAGATAAATAAATCAGGGGAATTAAATGACGACAAATCCGACATCCACTCCGAAAAGTCTCAGCTTTCATCTTCAGAAATTCGCCCTACAAGACTCCGAGGGCAATTTCGTTTCGCTGGTCGGCCTGAATAGCCCGCAGACTAGCAATAGTCAGGCGAGTGGCAGTTGGCAAAATTCGCCTTGGCAAGAATCCGAGATCAGTGCTGTTGACCTGGGCGACATGCCTTGTCGCCTCGATGCGCCTTCGTTGTGTTTAGCGCTCAAAAAGATTTGGCAGTTGTGCCGAGAAGATGCGGTCGTGAAGCTACGCATTCCGCACCCCCATCACGATGTATTTCTGCGCGACTTAGGATATGTTCGCGCGCTCTTGCCAGAGAGCCTGGCGCAGCTCGATCCTCGTCACTCCGTTACTGGCTTGGCCGCTCAATTGGGGGTCAGATTTGAAATTCTTGAAACTGCTTTGACCTTGGATCATCATTGGCAAAAAGCTATTGAAGAGAAGAAATTGAATTACGACGACATTCAGTTGATTTCAAAACAGGCTTTGAATGTGATTGAGTGGATTGAAATGAAATTGCAAATTAAAAAATCACTGTGGGTGCAGGGCTCAAGTGCTTCGCCGCTTGAGCCGGTCATGAGAAAACAGTTGGAGGAGCAGTTGGCCGCCCATCTCGCCCGTGGGGATGAGAAAGCTGCAGACGTGATTCGAAAATTTTTGGAAAATTCTCCTGAGAACAATCGACCGAGAGGTAAGTGATGGGTTTATTAAAATTAAATTTGGGTTGCGGATTTGACAAACTTTCAGGTTACGTCAACATCGACAAAGAAGCCGCGTGCGAACCTGATCAAGTTGTCGATTTAGAAGGGATGTGGCCATTTGCTACCAACTCGGTTGAAGAGATACGGGCTTCGCATGTGCTCGAACATCTTGGACAAGATACAAAAGTATTTTTAGGCATTATGAAAGAGATTTATCGAGTTTGCGTGAATGGTGCAAAAATTTATATTCAGGTGCCCCACCATGATCATTGGACCTTTCATGCGGACCCAACACATGTGCGAAAAATTCTCCCTGAAGGACTTAAGCTTTTTGATCAAGAACTCAATCGTGAGCACATAAAAAATAAATATGCCAACTCGGCCCTCGGAATTTACTGCCAAGTGGATTTTGTTCTCGAAAAAGCCGCACCTTCTTTTGATGAACCCTGGGCCTCTCGCATCCAAAATAATCTGGTGGCACAATACGATTTGAACTTTGCAGCCAGTCATTACACCAATGCGATTGTTCAATGGGATATTATTTTGCGAGTACGCAAAGCATGAAAATTGGTGAGCAGCAAAAAATTAGACTTTGGGTTGATGCCGAAAAAGTGTTGACCAAGGGATTCTCTCCCGAGGCGATGCGTACGTCGGGTCTACTGGCAGCGCAAAATCGCGCTTGGTCTTCTGCTTTGCTAAGGCTCGAAGAAGCTGTTCATCACGGGGTTCAGGATTTGCAAACATTAGATGCTCTCGGCGAAGCTGCTTATCAGAGCAAAACCTATCAGAGGCTCTTGCCTTTTCGAAACTTATATCGCGATCCACTCGTTGCTATTCACATGGCGCGCGCACTCACGATGCTCGGGCAGAGTCAGGCCGCTCACGAATTCTTAAATTTAGCGCCGGATTCAATATTAAAGTCTGCGGTCATCGCTTTGACTGGAGTTAAACACGATATCGAGACTTCTCTTGCGGCCCTGATTGCCCCACTTTCTCGTTCTGAAATGGTGGATGTTAATTTTGTTGAATATTGGCAAGCCTTGGCTCCGGTCGCAGATGCGGCCGGCAGAAAAGATCTTGTGCTGTTGGCTGAACGCAGGCTCAAGGCCTTGGCGTACTCCAAGCCCGTGATTCATTACAATCAAGCTCTGAGGTTTCTCGCAGATGGTGAGTTTCGCGCGGGGTGGAAGCTTCATGATTGGCGTCTGATGCCAGATTCTCCTTGTATGTTGTCGACGGCCTTTGAAGATTTTTCGATGTGGGAGGGTGAGTTTTTATCTGGAAAACGCCTCTTGGTGGTGCTGGAAAATGGTTTTGGCGATCAAATATTTGGCCTACGTTACCTTCAAGCCTTGTTGCTTGAAGGTACTAGCGAAGATCAAGGAGCAAAAATTGAGGTGGTCGTGGGTCCTGAATTGTTTGCTCTCGTGCAGGCGAGTTTTCCATCTGTGAAAGTTCATGATTTACAAAAAGTTCACGAGACCGGCTACTGGCAAAATCGTAAGCGGCCAGATTTTTGGACTTACTGCTTATCGATTCCCTGTCGGACAGACCTCTTTGAGCCGGTCCAAACGGCCGGCTATCTCAGCGCACCTGAAAATTTGACTCAACAATATCGCGGCCACCTACCCAGAAAGGCGGTGCCCGTCTATGGAATCACATGGCATGGAGATATTCGCACGCCCCCGATGCGCACGCGTGCTTATACTCTTCAAGAATTTCTTCATGAATCAGAAATTTTAAAATCTCCTTGTGTGCTGGTTTGCCTACAAAAAGATGCGACTCCAGACGAGCTCGCTAAACTTGAAAGCGAAACTCAAAAAGCTGGCTGTGAATTGATTGTTGCCTCTTCGACCTTACTCGATTTTGCCCATACGGCCGCCTGGATCAGTTGTGTGGATAAGGTGTGGAGTTGCGATACGGCAGTCGCTCACCTCGCGGGTGCGCTTGGTGTAAGCGCGAATGTGATGATACGCAATAAATCGATCTGGTGTTGGCGTTGTGATCCTAGTACGCAGAAGGCCGTGTGGTATGACTCATGCCAAATCAAATATGCGCTTACGCCAGCCTTTTCATATATGTTCGATCTTCCAAGTTAAAAGGTCGGGTCAATATGTCCTTTGCCCTAAGTTGACCGTCGTCACGCCATGCCGACGGCGAACTTCGGGCAAAGAAGGGGATTGGGCGCTTATTTTTTTAAGAATAAATTCATGATCCGGTCGGCGGCTTGATCTGCACTGAGCTTCAAAGTATTGACCACAAGATGAGGAGCAGTTGGCGGCTCATAAGGGTCGTCGATACCGGTCATTGAACGAATTAAACCCGCCCTTGCTTTTTTATAAAGGCCCTTGGGATCGCGCGATTCACAGACATCAAGTGGGGTATCGACAAAAACTTCGAAGTAATTTTTGCAGAGGCCTCGAACGAACGAACGAGAATCTTCGAATGGGGAGATGAAGCTTGCGATGACGATCACGCCGTTTGCTTCGAGGCGGCTCGCCATAAAACCAACTCGGCGAAGATGTTGATCGCGATCTGCGCGCAAAAAACCTGTCGATGGAAAAACCGCGCGCACAGCATCGCCATCGAGCTCTTCGACTTTATAAGCTAACGAGCGCAGTCTAATAGCCAAGGCACTGGCGATGGTGGACTTTCCTGCCGCTGGCAAGCCGGTTAACCAAATCACACCGGATGTCGAGCTTGTGGCATTGACAGACGCAGACTCGATTCGGCAATTGCGACCATTTGCGCCACTCCAGACCAAAGTTCCCACACACGAAATATGCCACTTAATAAGTCCGGGCGAGATTTCATCTTGAGTGGTCCAACATGGCACTGCGATTTCGACAGCCTCTGCCAAATGCTCAACTCCAGAAATGAGAACTCGCCAAGCCGGAAGCCGAGAGTCTGTTTTATCTTTTTCGGTGTTATAACGAATTTTAATTTCTTGACCACTCATGCCTTTTTCTTTCAGTTGCAAGCGTCCTTAAATTTGGTACTGTAAATTTGGTATTATAATTTTGATGCCGTTGAATTTGCTCCTGTGCCATTAACAAATATGCTACCAGCGAAAAGAATGAATGAAAAGAATGAACACTGAACAAGGCCATCTTGATTGGCTTGAATCCGAGGCCATTCATATCATGCGTGAGGTGGCTGCCGAATGCAGCAATTCTGTCTTGCTGTTCTCAGGAGGAAAGGACTCGGCGGTTCTTTTGCGGATCGCAGAAAAGGCCTTTCGACCAGGTCCTTTTCCGTTTCCAATTATGCATATCGATACGGGTCATAATTTTCCTGAAGTTTTAAATTTTCGCGATCAGCGTGTTGCCGAACTCGGAGAGCGATTGATTGTGCGCTTCGTAGAAGACTCGATCAAGCATGGCACAGTCCGTTTGCGTAATCCGCTGAGCGACTCACGAAATGCTGCGCAATCAATTACGCTCTTAGAAGCCATCAGCGAGTTTCAATTCGGTGCTTGTATCGGTGGAGCTCGTCGTGACGAAGAAAAAGCCAGGGCCAAAGAACGAATTTTTTCTTTTCGCGACGAGTTTGGCCATTGGAATCCGAAAAAACAACGTCCCGAACTGTGGCATTTGTATAATACGCGTGTCCATCCGGGTGAGAATATGCGTGTGTTTCCGATTTCGAATTGGACAGAATTGGATGTCTGGCAATACATCGCACGTGAAAAGCTCTCACTCCCCAAAATTTATTTTGCTCATGAGCGTCAAGTGATTAGACGCCAGGGACTCTTGGTGCCGCTGACAGAATTAACTCCCCTCAAGGCGGGTGAAAGTGCTGAGATGTGCATGGTGCGCTTTCGTACTGTCGGAGACATCTCTTGCACCTGCCCAGTTGCATCGACGGCTGCAACTCCTGAGGCCATCGTCGCTGAAACTGCGGTCACGCAAATTACCGAACGAGGGGCCACTCGCATGGATGATCAGACATCCGAATCCTCAATGGAGATCCGTAAGAAAGCAGGATATTTCTGATGAGCACAGCCTCAGTCCTACGCTTTATCACTGCGGGCTCTGTCGACGACGGCAAAAGCACTTTGATCGGGCGCCTGCTCTTTGATAGTAAGGGAATTTTTCAAGATCAACTTGCGGCACTCGCTCGATCTAAGCACCAGCGCCTGAGGAGTCCTGTCGGTGGTCTGGCAGATGGCGGCGGTGATGAGGTGAACATCGATCTGTCTCTGCTGACTGACGGACTTGAAGCTGAGCGCGAACAAGGGATCACGATTGATGTGGCCTATCGTTATTTCGCAACTCCACAACGTAAGTTTATTATAGCTGATACTCCTGGGCATGAGCAGTACACCCGCAATATGGTCACAGGGGCTTCGACGGCCGATGCGATGATTTTGTTAATTGATGCGGTGAAAGTCGGGAATGAGGATCAATTGCTCATTCAAAGCAAGCGTCACTCGGCCATCGCGCATCTGTTGCAAATTAAACACGTCATTGTTTCTGTAAACAAAATGGATTTGGTTAATTTCGATCAAAGTGTTTTTGACAGCATTATGAAACGCTACCGCGAATTCGCTTCGCAGTTGGGTTTGCAGGATGTTCATGCCATTCCTCTATCGGCCTTGCTTGGTGATAACGTGGTGGGTGCGAGCAAGCAGATGTCGTGGTATCGGGGGCCGACACTTATCCAACTTCTTGAGTCCCTGAGCGTGGAGGACGATCAAGCGAAAGCCCAAGCCTTACGCTTTCCGGTTCAGTGGGTTGCCCGTCACGATGGTCATAAAGAAAACAATTTTCGTGCTTATGCTGGACGTATCGAAGCAGGGACCCTTCGTCGCGGGGATCAGCTTTTAGTGCAGCCAAGCGGCCAAATCGCGACCCTTAAGGATATTCTAACTTTCGCCGGAGGTGCTTCTTCGCAGTCGCACGCATCCGCCATCGCGGGTCAGTCTGTGAGCTTAATACTCAATGAGAGTCTCGATATTTCTCGTGGCGATATGCTTACAAGCCGCAATCATCCCGCGACCATACTCAAAAACTTTGTAGCCGACGTTTGCTGGCTGTCAGAAGAGCCTCTGGACATGCGTCGAAAATACTGGCTCAAGCACACGACCAAACAAAGCTTTGCTCGGGTGACGGGTATTCAAAGTTTGCTCGATCTGAATACGCAAAAGCAGAATCCTGTTAACGCTAGCTCAGCGCTTAGCCCTAGTGAATCGCTGCCTTCGCTGAAGCTCAACGACATCGCACGAATTTCAATCAGCGTACAAGACGCGCTCGCCACTGATGCCTATCAAGCGATTCGTGCCACTGGGGCGTTCATCCTCATCGATGAACTCACACACCAGACCTCCGCCGCGGGCATGATTGGGCTTGATCGATGAACTTCCTTATTATCCTGCAAACTCACACACTCTCGTCTAATGAACATCAAAACGAAGAACTCAGATATTGCGGAGAAAAAAAACCAGAGGTCACCAAGAGATGTGTGAGATCGCTGCTCGCGTCGGTAAAATACGCGCGAAATGCTCTTCCTCAGGTCAAGTTTTATATCAAAGTGTTTGATGATCATTCAGATCATCAGTCGCTTGAAATTCTGAAAAAAGATTTTCGCGAATCTGGGCTGGATTATGATATCGAGGCACTCGAGACCAGAGGAATCATGCCATCGATTCTTCGCTGTTACGAGTATGGCAAAGACTTTGGCAAGGACCTCGTTTATTTCGTTCAGGATGATTATCTCTATTTTGAAACTTGCATATTTGAGATGATTTCAGATTTTATAAAATTCTCGGACATCGTTAAAAGTCCAATTAGTATTTTTCCTTACAATGATCCTTACCGCTACTATCCGCATAATCTCGTTGAAAAAGTGCATGTTTTTCAAGGCTGCAAGCGATTTTGGCGAACCAATTTTCATCCCTCTTCTTGCTTTATGGTTCATCATTCGATTTTAACGAAAGAGTGGGATGTCTTTAGAGATCTTGGGCACTCAAAAATCTACAGTGGAATGGAACAA
>Ga0207070_1100_pt1 | contig 21120 bp, 13 predicted proteins | sample Alteio_BWMinHeat_92_FD_153591 | JGI IMG/M metagenome (GOLD analysis project Ga0207070, IMG submission 153591) | Enriched cells from forest soil in Barre Woods Harvard Forest LTER site, Petersham, Massachusetts, United States -... | ecosystem: Environmental > Terrestrial > Soil > Temperate forest >...
GACAAAGGAGCGGGTCGCTTGCTTTATTTTCCACGGAAATGTTCGACGATGCCGTAGCTGTAATCGTCAGCCCTTTGGGAATGCTTGAATATGATAATTCCTCCCCTGCGGCGAATTCGTTGGTTCCCGAATTCGAAGCCTCTACCGTTCGCACAGGGATCATTCAAATGATGACCCACTATTTTGATCTATCCTTTGATCCTCACACTCAAGAAGGGGTCGTTTTGGGAGATGTCAATCTTGCGGCACGGCATGTCGTTGAAAGAGAGAGTGCCGGTCATTTAGCATTTCTCGCAGCTCCTGCATTGAAACCGATGAGCCCGGCAAAATTTATCGACTACTTGGTGAACCATCGTTGGACGCATGAATTTGAGGAAAAGCAAGTGGATAATCCCGACTGGCCAATGACCTATGTATTAAAAACATCTCTTCATCCAGATCTGCGGCTATATTGGCACGTTTTAGAGATAATTGTTGGGATGTACGATGGATTACGAGAACGCTATTCTGCTTCAGAAACGATTTCCATTCTCAGACATTGGTTCGGAGAATACACGCAAGAATTCAATACGGCTCTCAACCCTCCGGGCTTCAGATCCACGGAAATCGAGCAAGCTCTCGATAAGCAAGGACAACCGGCTGCGGAAAATGGCGATCGCGGACTTATCTTTCGTGGCGACCCTCAGAAACTATTTGATGCTTTTATTCACCATAACACTTCTCTAAAAGAATGGCCGACGTCTTTGCCTCGCGCCCAGTGGCTGGCTCGACTCAAAACCCGTTTTGCTGAAATGGAAAGGCAAAACGTTTACGATCAGAATACGGCCGATGCCATTCGCCACGCTCTCTTAGATTTGGAATCATTTGATCTGGCTGTATTTGATGAGATACGACTGGGGGCGGTTAACGCGCACATTCCGGCCAGAGAATGGCTTTTTGGCTTCAACACCGAATCGGTTGATTCCGCGATCGCACAACCAGATGATTCGAGACGCCTGGTGGGCCTCCTTCGTGCACACATTGTAAAACCGACGATTGGTCTTTCCCGAGGCATTGTTCAGCAATCAAGTGGAGACACCTTTCTGGAGGCGCTCCTATATCTGTCTTTGAGTCCGTATCTCGGACATCGACGTTCACGGGATACATTGCAAATATTCTTCGCCCACAGCAATTATCGTCATGCCGAACAGCAACGCGCGTTGCTTAATCACAACAATATCATCGGAAATTTTGATGGAAGTTTCTCGCTGTTGATTCGCCTCCTCATTGAAGGGACATTGCGGGTACTTACCACGGAGCCTTTGATTCAGAAACGAGTGGGGACTGAGGAAGGTTCTTGGCCGGCAACTGTGCTTGACGAAGCTTACGCTAGTGGGATTGCGGTTGTCTTTGGTATGTCGGGCATCGGCAAAAGTCCCGATCTTCGAAGAATGGGCCTTGCGGTGTACAACTTTCAAAATCCTGTTGAAGAATGGGAAGCATTTTTACGCAATAACACCGGCAAGATAATTGTTCTGGATGAATTCCATTGGCTTGGTTCAGATGTCAAACCTGTTTTAGAGCACTTGCGCCATAGTATGACCCCAGCCATTCTTGTCTCTCCCCCTGGAGTCGAATATACTCCGATAATCGCGGATTATATGAACTGGAAAAATGAACCCGCCCAAGCCTTTCGAATCGCTCCGAAGCGGCCTGGCGAATTCCAGTCTGAGATAGAACGATCGCTCAATCGAGAGGGCCGGAATGTCTATAGTGCGAATGATTGGGCACTTTTATATCGGTTGGCGGGAGGCAATTTACTCGATGGATGGAACGTATTAGGCGTATCCAATTTCTTTGGAATCAATCCCCAAGATATAAACTTGGATCTTCTCTTCAGCTTTAGCCCTGCTGATCATCATTCAAAAGCTCTCGAAGCTTTTGGGCACTTTCAGGCGAAGAAATTCGATGGATTTTGGGAAGCTTGTCGCATTAAACTTTTCGAGTTTTATGAATCCTTCAGCCTTCTTCAGCATATCGCATTCACTCCATTGGCGTTAGACAAGCTGGCCATAGACTGGATGCCGCGCGAGCAAGAATTGATTTATCGCTTGCTCGACTATGGAGTTCTTCAAATCACCGGAGCCGAAATCGAAATTCGTGGAGATCTGTACCGCTATTTCCTTCGCCATATGAGCCCTCGACAATTTTGGATGGAACCGACGACGGCACATCCAATCGATACGCGCGTCGCCGCCTAAATAGTGCTTCCTAACCGCACAGGTGCTTGGGTACGATGGTTAGCAATGATGAAAAAGGATTTTAAAATGCCGTTGCCTTTGCTCGGCCCATGAATGCCGTCATGACCCTCTTGACGGGTCTGCCTGGTGGGAGCAAAGCCTATTATCTCTCGCACCTGCAACACAAGCAGATCGTTGTAGTAACCCAAGAAGACGTCGAAGCCGAAGGGTTGGGCGGAGATTTGGAGGCCTGGACGGAAATTATTCCGTTGGGTGAACGACGGGCCGTTATCTATTTATCTGAACTGGATGAAGCCATGCGCATTGCGGCATTGGGACGCTGGTCGCAGGAAAAAAAGGCCGTCCTTCTTTGTTCGAAAGCAGCCATGGAAAGACCGGCCTATTCTCCGAAACAACTGCAGAGCAGGACCTTGGAACTTCGGCCCGGTGCTTCTTATCCCCGTTCCACCTTATTAGAGAAACTGGCGCAGGGGGGATTTTCGCGTACGGACATGGTCGAGATGGAAGGCGAGACGGCTGTGCGTGGCGAAATCATGGACCTCTGGCCGGCCGGCAATGAAAAACCTTGGCGTCTCCTTTTTGACGGCGATGTTCTGGAATCGATCCGCGAATTCAGCCCCGGAACCCAGCGCTCCGAAGGCTATCTCGGGCCGCAAAAACTTCTTCCTTTTAAAGAAACAAAACCGGAAGGAACGCTCGTCGATCACATCCCCGCGGGAGCCATTTGGTTTTGGGACGACGTTGAGCCGACGAAGGAAGACGGCATCGTATATAAAGGCCTCCCTCCCATCGGCGCCACGGACCTCGGATACAAATCCACGACCGGCCTTACCTCCGGCCTTGAGCGGACGGCAGAAGAAGTTCGACGCGCGAAAGGAGAGGGGAGACGGGTGATGTTTTTCAGCTACAACGCCGGAGAAAGCGAACGTCTGCAGGAACTGCTTGAAGAACGTCTAGGATCGCGCGGAACGGAAGGCATGGAGTTCTTGGTCGGGCCTCTTAGAAGCGGCTTTATGTCTCCCCTCACCACTCTCCCATCACCCCTCCTCGTCATCACCAACGCCGAGATCTTCGGTCGCCATCGCTACCGTCCGCGGCTTCCCAAATTTAAAGGCGGCGGCGCGGCGGTGCGCGAAGTCCAGGATGTAAAGCGCGGCGATTACGTCGTGCATGAGCATTACGGTATTGGACGATATAAAGGCCTTGAACTCCTGCATGCCGGCGGACATGACGCGGAATATTTGCGCGTCGAGTATGCTAAGGGGGACAAACTGTATGTGCCGCTCTATGATTTAAAGCAAATTCAGAAGTATTCCGGTTCCGAAGGAGGATCGCCGCGGCTCTCGTCGCTGGATACCTCGAGTTGGGAACGTGTTAAAGCCCGCGTTCAGGAAAGCATCCAAGCGTTGGCCAAAGATTTGCTCAAGATTCATGCCGCACGTGCCGCACTTCCCGGTCATGCCTATCCGGATGATTCGCACTTGGAACAAGAGTTCGCCGCCTCCTTCCTTTACGAGGAGACGGCGGATCAGATCAAGGCCATCGCGGACGTCAAAAAGGATATGGAAACGCCGCGGCCGATGGACCGGCTGATTTTGGGCGATGTGGGTTACGGGAAAACAGAAATAGCCATGCGCGCCGCCATGAAGGCCATTTCGGACTCCAAACAGGTGGCGGTACTCGTACCGACCACGATTCTAGCCGAGCAGCATTACAACACCTTCACGGAACGCTTCGCCGATTATCCAGCCAAAATCGGGATTCTCTCCCGCTTCCAATCCGCGAAAGAAGAAAAGGAAACCCGACTGGCCATGGCCAACGGCACGGTCGATATCGTGATCGGCACGCATAAGCTTCTGCAAAAGAACATTGTGTTCAAAGACTTGGGCTTGCTCATTATTGACGAGGAGCATCGCTTCGGCGTCAAACACAAAGAACAAATCAAAAAACTGCGCCAGCATTTGGACTTGCTCACGATGACCGCAACCCCAATTCCGCGCACCTTGTCTTTTGCCATGTCCGGCATGCGCGAGCTCTCCATTATCGAAACGCCGCCCACAGGAAGACTTCCCATCACCACGCATGTCGGTCCTTATGAGGACTCGGTGGTCAAAGAAGCCATCCAAAAGGAGCTCGACCGGCATGGGCAAGTGTTTTACGTGCACAACCGGGTCAAATCGTTGAATACCCGCCTGCACTTTTTGAAGGAACTCATGCCCGGTGTCTCCATCGGCGTGGTACACGGCCAACTCACGGGTGACGAAATCGAAAAAGTGATGTGGGAATTCACGCACCGGAAGCATCAAATTCTCCTGGCGACGACGATTATCGAATCCGGTATTGATATTCCCAGCGCCAACACGCTTATCGTCGAAGAAGCCGAAGACTTTGGCCTCTCCCAACTCTACCAACTGCGCGGCCGCGTGGGACGCGAACGCCAAAAAGCCTACTGCTATCTTTTTTATTCGCCGTCGGTTCCACTCACTCAAGACGCACGCGCCAGACTGGAAGCCCTGCGTGAATTTACCGAACTCGGAAGCGGCTATCGTCTGGCGGTACGCGACATGGAAATCCGCGGTGCAGGAAACCTGCTGGGCCAACAACAGCATGGCCACATTGCCGCGGTAGGTTTAGATCTGTATTCGCAACTCCTGCAGGAAGAAATTGCCCGATTAAAAGGAGAACCGCCTCCGACCATTAGCCGTTTTCCCAGCATGGATTTGACCGCCCACGCCTTTTTACCGGCCGAGTACATGCCCAGCGAAGAACTGCGCATCCTCTTCTACAAAAAACTCGTCGCCGCCGAAACCTATGATGCTTTGCAAGCCGTTCAAGCCGAACTGGAAGACCGTTTCGGACCCCTGCCAAACGAAGCCCAAACGTTGATCGAGATTTCCACGCTTCGCCTGGTAGCGCGCGATATGGGGATTTCAGGTGTGATGCAAAAGCCCTCCTCTTTAGAGATCCAATTTCTAGCCAACACTCCAGTTCAACCTCAAACCATTCTTCAGCTGGCCAAAGACCGCAGCGGACTTCGCTTTCGACCCGGCCCGCCCTTTACTCTGATGATCGACCGTCAAGCTTATGAGTCTGCCGGGCCGCTTCACTATCTCCGAGATCTCTTTGGCAGCCTGCAATCAATTTGATATAGTCCGAACGTGTTATATCCATCCACGAAACAGACCGGCATCCGCGGTCTTTTTTTTGTTTTGGCCGGCTTCGGTTTGTGGCTTATGGTGCCGGCTTGCCGACAGGCCGGGTCCAAAGGGCCAGTGGTCGCTCAAATTGGGGACAATCAAATCACCTTGGATGATTTAAAAGACCGGCTGCGTGAAGCCCCCACCGCTTATCAACAATATGTCGCCTCGCCTGAAGGCCGCCGTCAATTTTTAAATCTCCTCATCCGTGAAAAAGTCCTCTTGGCGGAAGCCAAAAGACTGGGCATTTCGCACGATCCTTCTTATAAGATAGCGGTGGATAAATTTAAAGAGGATGCGCGGCGGCGGCAGCAAGAATACGAAGACACCCTCCAAGTGGAAAGCGCTCTGCGGCGGCTTCGCTCGACGGATTTAGCCGCCACGGATACCGACGTGGAAAAATATTATTCCGATCACCGCGCCGAATACGAAAAACCCGTAGAGATCGTCGCCAGCCATATTTTAGTCAGCACCGAAGCAGACGCTCAAACCGCGCTGTCTCGTCTTAAATCAGGCGAAGCATTCGATAAAGTGGCTAGAGAGATGTCGAAAGATCCGGCGACGGCCGTGCGCGGTGGCAAATTAGCCCCCTTCCGACGGGGAACTCTTGTTCCCGAATTTGAAGAAGCGGCCTTCGCGCTCAAGAACGGCGAACTATCCGGCATCGTCAAAACTCAATTTGGATTTCATATCATTAAGAAGCTGGCAGAAAAGCAGCTTCCTGCCCGCCCGTATGCGGAGTTAAAAGACGAGATCAGACAAAAACTGGAACGCGATAAATTTAATCAATGGGTCACGGCCAAGCAGGCGCTGATCGGAGTCAAAGTGGACGATCAAGCGATGTCGCAATTGTCCTTAGAGGAGTCAACAAAACCATGAACAGCAAACATCGAACGACATGGCACATGGCGCATGGCAAATGGACCATGGCCGGAGTTAAAAATCTTCTTCCGCTTGCTGCCATTTTCCTTTTGCCATTGGCCGTGCCGTTCGCCGTCGCCCAGGCCAAGGTCGTCGACCGCACGATCGCTACCGTGAATGCCCAAGCCATCATGCTTTCCGAATTTGAGAAAAACGCGGCTCCGATCTTGGAACAATTCAGAAAATCCTCACCCTCGGCCGAACAAACGCCGGAGCGAATCGCCGATATCAAAAAACGCGTGCTCGATCAAATGATCGACGACCGCTTGCTCGTTGAGGAAGCCAAAAAGAAGAATATTCATATCAGCCAGCTGGAAGTCGACGACGGTGTGAAAAAAGTGCGCGGCCGTTTTAATACCGATGAAGAGTTCAATCAGGAGCTCCAAAAAGAGGGTATGACCAACGACGAATTTCGCAAACACATTCAGGATCAACTCGCCACCATTAAACTGATCGATCAAGAAGTCAAAGCGAAAACGCCTCCTCCGGGAGACGATGAAATTCAAGCGCTGTATGACACTCTTGATGCGATCTTAAAAGACAAGCCTATTCCCGGCAGTCATACGACCAGTGAGTTGGAGGAGTTAAAATCCTTGGCCAAAGCCGTTGAACGGCGCTTTGGCGAGCGCGTGCGTGCGCGGCATATTTTGGTCCGTGTGCCCTCCACCGCTTCGAAAGAAGAAAAAGATGCCGCTTTGAAAAAGATCAAGGACGTTCAGGCGCGTCTTAAAAAAGGGGACGATTTTACCGATCTGGCGAAGAAATATTCGGATGATCCCGGCTCGAAGGATCGTGGCGGAGACTTGGGTTATTTTTCTCACGGAGATATGGTGCCGTCCTTCGACAAAGCCGCTTTTGGTTTAGACGTGGGGCAAACGTCCGACATCGTCACAACCGATTTCGGTTATCACATCATCCAGGTTCAAGAGAAAAAAGCCGCCGGCAAGATGTCTTTGGATGAAATCAAAGACGATCTGCGCGAGTATCTGTTCCAGCAGCGCGGCGCCAAGCGCTTTGAATCGTTCGTCAAAGATCTCCGCTCCAAAGCCGACATCAAGATCAACAATCTCGAATAAAACCGGGGGACCTGTGAAACCTCGAATCGCGATCACCCTCGGTGATCCTGCGGGGATTGGGCCGGAGATTGTGTCCGCTGCTCTACGTGACGCTCGCGTCCGTCGTTCCTGCCAGCCAATCGTCATAGGAAAAACAACCCGCCTTCGCATGGGCCACCCCTCCAGAGAAGCCGGCCAGCGCGCCATTGAAGCCTTGGAAGAAGGGGTCAGGCTTGTTCAAAGCGGTCATGTTCAAGCGCTGGTCACGTCCCCCGTGTCCAAAGAATCTTTTAAATTAGCCGCCTATGGATTTCCAGGACATACAGAATGGCTGGCCGAACAATGTAATGCCCGTGAGTTCGCCATGCTCATGGTTTCGGGGCCGCTCCGCGCCATTCTTCTGACTCGACACGTGCCTCTCAAAGAGGTTTCTAAACACTTAAACTCGCAAGGGATCCAGAGCTCTGCGCAATTAGGTTACGCCTTCGTAAAAAATGTGCTGCGAAAATCCCGCCCGCGCCTCGTGGCGTGCGGCGTCAATCCGCATGCGGGGGACCAGGGCATTATCGGCCAGGAAGAAAAAACCATTTATGCGCCTGCCCTACGAGCCCTAAAATCCAAAGGGCTTCTGGTCGCCGGTCCTTTTGCCGCCGATGCCGTTTTTTCTCAAATGGCCAAAGGACGTTACGATTTGGCGCTAGCGGCTTATCATGATCAAGGAATGATCCCCTTGAAGCTGTATGCGTCCGACCGGATCGTCAACATCACCTTAGGCCTTCCTTTTATAAGAACCTCTCCAGGACATGGCACGGCTTACGATATTGCCGGAAAAGGCAAAGCCGATCCGCGATCAATGATAGAAGCCATACTTCTGGCAGCGGAATACAGTAGAGCGGACGAACGGAAGAACGTATGATGTTTTCTTCCTTTCTTTCGTTCCCTCGCTCCTCCGCTCGGCTGTCATGAGACAGCCTCTTGGCCAACATTTCCTTCGCGATTTAAAGGTGGTAAAAACCATCGTGGCCGCCGCCGAACTCAAAACCACAGACACGACTTTAGAGATCGGGCCCGGCAAAGGCGTCCTGACCGGAGAACTGCTTGGCCGCGGAGGAGCGCTGACAGCCATTGAACTGGATCGGGCCATGGCGAAGGAGCTCGAGCAACGTTTTAACGGGTGCGCCCGTTTTAAGATGATTCAGGGAGATTTTCTCAAAACAGATCTCCAGACACTTTTTGATCCAAAACAATACCCCATCAAAGTTCTAGGAAATCTTCCTTATTCCATTACCTCGCCCATTTTTGAAAAGCTCATGACATGGCCCGGCTGGGATGTGGGGGTCTTCCTTATTCAACGCGAGGTCGCAGAACGCATCGCAAGCCAGCCCGGCTCACGTGTTTACGGGATTTTGACACTTGCGGTTCAGATCTTTGCGGATGTGGAAATTTTGCTTCAGGTAAAACCCGGCGCCTTTAACCCACCTCCGCGAGTGATCTCAAGCGTCATCCGGCTGCGCCGCAAAAAGCAGGCAGACATTCCATCGGATCGCCTTCCCGATTTCTTCGATCTTGTGCATGGCGCCTTTGCGCACCGACGCAAAACCATCGCCAACAGTTTAGCCCTGCACACCGGCGTCGCGCGCGTGGTGGTAGAAAAATGGCTAGTCGCTCAAGCCATTTCTCCTTTGGCGCGTGCGGAAACTTTGGGCGCAGCGGACTTCGGCAAATTAACCGACGCATGGGCGATTTTCCGTCGAGAAATGAATTTGACATCCGCCACAGCAACGTCTACAATACCGACACTTAAATTTTAGACCTTCCTGTTTTTTCCCAGATGGAGTGAGTGTTTTATGAGCGTAGCGGTGCAAAATTTGTGGGAAGATGTTTTGTCTATTTTGAAACCAGAGATGAACGATGAGTCTTTCGACCTCTGGTTCCGTCCGATCAAGGCCCTGTCTGTAGAAGGCAGCCGGCTGGTGCTCCAAGTCCCTAACGCTTTCTTTGCCGATTGGCTGCGGGATCACTACCAAACGCGCATCGAAACCCTGCTCTCCGAACGCTCCGGTGAAGTCATCCATCTTACGTTTTCAGTGCTTCAGCCTGTAGAAGAATTGGTGCGGCCCCAGATGCCGACGCGACTGACGTCCCCCATTGTCGCGTCCGCACCTCTCACGCCTCCGCAAGAAACCTTTTTAAATCAGCGCTACACCTTTGAAACGTTCGTCGTCGGCCACTCCAACCGTTTTGCGCAAGCCGCTTCGCAAGCTGTCTCCAAGGATCCGGGTAAGGCCTACAATCCGCTCTTCCTTTATGGAGGCGTCGGTCTTGGGAAAACGCATTTGATGCATGCTATTGGGCATCACGTGCTTCAAGGGAACCCCCGCGCGCGTGTCCTTTACACCACCTCCGAAAAATTTATTAATGAATTTATTGATTCACTCCGTTTTGAAAAAATGAATCAATTCCGTCAAAAGTACCGCAACTTGGATTGCCTATTAATCGATGACATCCAATTTTTCGTTAATAAAGAGAGTTCGCAGGAAGAATTTTTCTACACTTTTAACAGCCTTTACGATTCCCGAAAGCAAATTGTCATCACGAGCGACCGGCCGCCGAAAGAAATCCCGACGCTGCAGGAACGCTTGATCACGCGTTTTGAATGGGGTGTTGTGGCCGATATTCAGGCCCCGGAGCTCGAAACGCGTATCGCCATTCTGCGCGACAAAGCCGACGCCGAAAGTCTCTTTGTTCCCGATGATGTTTTACTTTTTCTGGCAAGCCACATCCGCGCCAACATCCGTGAGTTGGAGGGATCGCTCATCCGTGTTGTGGCGCACGCGTCGCTCATGGGTGTACCATTGACGGTGGATTCCGCCAAAGAAGTACTCCGGGATGTGATGGCCCGCGAAGAAGCCGCGGCACCTGTCTCGATCGAAAAAATTCAAGAAGTGGTCGCCCGGCACTATCATTTGGATATGCATGACATGAAATCCAAACGCCGGACGGACGCCATCGCCTTTCCGCGGCAAATTGCCATGTATCTCGCACGCACCTTAACCGACATGTCGACCACGCAAATCGGAGATTCGTTTGGTGGAAAAGATCACACCACCGTCATGCATGCGACCAATAAAGTGAAAGGCCGGCTGGATACGGATCCCTTTTTTACAGCGCTTGTGAATAAAATTATTCAAGAAATACGCTCCGGTCTGCCTGCCGGTAGGCAGGTATAAAACCTGCATAACTTCTGGAAATCGGGGATAAGTGTCAGTCCTGTGGATAGTGGGGATAAGCGGTACGAGTTATGCAGAGGATGTTCCGCTGAAGGATTTTATTGGAAGTCGTTGAGTATAATGTATTTTAGACTCAGTAATCGGGTTATGCGCTTCATACAGTCTTCTACGGCTACGACTACGATTTTTATTACAATATGGTAACTACAGAGAATCTTATAAAGACCCAAATGCAAATTGTATGTTCCAAAGCGGAGCTGCTTAAAGGAATCCAAATCGTCCAATCAGCGGTTTCTTCCAAAAGTACTCTGCCTGTTCTTTCCAATATTTTAATTGAGACCAAAACAAATCAACTCAAATTAGCCGCCACCGATTTAGAGGTCGGTGTTCGTTGTTTAGTGAAAGCCGAAGTGGTGAAAGAAGGTTCTTTAACGATTCCGGCAAAGACGTTTAGTGATTTCGTAAAAACACTTCCCGATTCTCAAGAAATAAAAATAACCACCGAAGAACCCACGAAAATGGAAGTAAAATCCGGAAAAACCCGTTGCGTTCTTTTGGGGTTGCCTAAAGAAGATTTCCCGGTACTTCCTGAATTTCCGGAAGAAAACGCGGTTATTATGGAAGCGAAAGTCCTTCTGGAAATGATCCGAAAAACATCTTTTGCCGCCTCCACGGATGAAACACGTTATATTTTGAACGGTGTTTACTTTATGCTCGATAAAGGAACGGCACGGATGGTGGCAACGGATGGCCGGCGTTTGGCGTTTATGGCGCGTCCGGTTCAGGAAAAGAAAATTAATATAGCTGTGATTATTCCTTCAAAAGCCATCCGTGAAGTGGAAAGACTTTTAGTGACCGAAGGATTGGGGGCGGACACCGTAAAAGTGAGTGTGACGGAAAACCAAGTCGCTTTTAAAGTAGGCGAAACGGTGATTATTTCTCGGCTCATTGATGGGCATTTTCCTAATTACGATCAAGTCATTCCGAAATCCGCGGATATTCGTGTTCAATTAGCTGCTAAGGATTTATTAACGATGACGCAACGTGCCGCGTTGGGTTCAGGGGACCGTGGCGGCGCGGTAAAATTCATTTTAGAAAAGGGGCGCTTGCGCGCATTAGGCACAGCTCAGGGACGCGTGGAAGTAGAAGATGAGCTGCCCGTGGACTACGCCGGAACTAGTTTAGAGATAGCCTTTAATCCCCAGTTTGTTCAGGATGTTCTTAAGAATATTGACTCCAGTCAAGTGTGGCTGGAATTGACCACGTCTCTCAATCCCGGGGTTCTCAGACCCGTGGGTGATGACCAGATGTTGACGGTCATCATGCCGATGAGAGTATAGTCTCCGTGGCATTGGCCCCCATCGCGCAAGACGTTCATCGGTTCTCCGAAAAATTAGGACTCTCAACCGACTTGGCCGTTCTGGAACATGCCTGGGCTTTGGAATTAGGACGCTTGAGTGTGTCCGCACGCATTACCGCCGTTGATAATGCTTCATTAATTGTGGAAGTGGATTCGCATTCAGTGATGCAGGAAATTTCGCTTCGTCGAAAGGAACTTTTGAGAAAATTAAATAAACATTTACCGTCGCCGTTTCTTCATCACATCAATGTCCGCATGGCCCAACATCATGGCCGCTAAAACCGCCGAATACGACGCCAGTAAGATTACTATTCTGGAAGGTTTGGAGCCCGTCCGCCAACGTCCCGGCATGTATATCGGATCGACGGGACCTTCCGGTATGCATCACCTCGTCTATGAAGTCGTTGATAACTCGATCGATGAAGTCCTGGCGGGGCATGCGAAGAACGTCGACGTCACCATCCATGCGGACAATTCCGTAACCATTTTAGACGACGGCCGCGGCATTCCTGTCGACCCTAAGAATGACGTCGAAAACCCGAAACTCAAAGGAAAATCCGCGCTCGAAATCGTCATGACGGTTCTGCATGCCGGCGGCAAATTCGATAAAGACAGTTACAAAGTTTCCGGGGGACTCCACGGCGTTGGCGTCTCGGTGACAAACGCGCTCTCCGAAAAGCTCGAAGTCGAAGTCTATAGGAACGGGAAAATTTATACGCAAACCTACGAGCGCGGCAAGCCGCTGGCTCCGGTGAAGCAAAAAGGCACGACCGAGGATCGCGGGACCAAGGTCACCTTTAAGCCGGACGTGCAAATCTTCGGCGAGATTCTCTTTTCTTTTGACACGCTTTCCAACCGTCTGCGCGAGCTGGCGTTTCTTAATCCTGGTACGACCATCACCATTATTGATGAGCGCGACGACAAAGAACATACGTTTTTCTACGAGGGCGGCATCATCGAATTCGTGCGGTTTTTAAACGGAAACAAATCCGTTCTGCATCCCGAACCCATTTATTTTAAGAAAGAAAAAGACGGCGTCATGGTCGAAGTGGCCATTCAATACAATGACGGCTATAACGAGCAGGTGTTCTCCTTCGTGAACAACATCAACACTGTCGAAGGCGGCACGCACGTCACGGGATTCCGCAGCGCGCTCACCCGCGTCATTAACGACTACGTCAAGAAAAAAGAACTTCTCAAGGATAAAAGCACAAACCTAACAGGGGACGACGCGCGCGAAGGGTTGTGCACCGTGATCTCGGTTAAAGTTCCGAACCCTCAATTTGAAGGTCAGACCAAAACGAAATTGGGCAACGGCGAAGTCGAAGGCTTGACCAAATCCGTGACCGGTGACGCGCTCTCCGCTTTCTTTGAAGAGCATCCACCTATTGCCAACAAAATTTGCGAGAAGATGATCGTCGCCGCCGAGGCCCGTGAAGCCGCCCGAAAAGCGCGTGAGCTCACTCGCCGAAAAGGTGCCTTAGATGGCGCGTCCTTGCCCGGCAAGCTAGCCGATTGCTCCGACCGCGATCCGGACAAATCTGAACTTTACATTGTCGAAGGCGATTCCGCCGGCGGCTCGGCCAAGCAAGGCCGAGATCGCAGTTTCCAAGCCATTCTTCCTTTGCGTGGAAAAATTATTAATGTCGAAAAATCGCGTCTGAGCAAAGTGTTAGCCAACGAAGAAATCCGCACGATGATTACCGCCATCGGCACGGGTGTTGGCGAAGAAGATTTTAATCTGGAGAAGGCGCGCTACAAACGCATCATCATCATGACGGATGCCGACGTGGATGGCGCGCACATCCGCACGCTCCTGCTTACTTTTTTCTACCGCCAGATGACGCCGCTCATCAAAGAAGGCTACATCTACATCGCTCAGCCGCCCCTGTTTAAAGTGAAAAAAGAAAAGAAAGAAATGTATCACGACAATGAGGAGTCGCTGGACCAATGGCTTTTGGCGGAAGGCTTAGAAGATGTTGAACTTTTTGGTTTGAACAAAGGGAAACTGGGCAAAAAAATAGAGCCATCCCAGCTCAAGCCTGCTCTTAAATGGCTGGTAGAGCTAGAAAGCTTGCTACGCAAGCTCTTACGCAAGGGATTGACCTTAGACGACTATTTCATATTCAAAAAGAAAGAAACGCTGCCGTTGTTCCGTATTAATGAGGACGCGGGACCGCGCTATATTTACACGGACAAAGAATGGAAAAAATTCAAAGAAGAATATCTCAAGAGCAAGAAAGACAAACTCAAAACCGAAGTCAAAGCCGAAGGCGAAGAGACCATCTCGGTCGGCGAAGTGAGCGAAGAGTTGGGCGCCGAGGTGAAGGACCTTTGGGAGCTTCCCAAAATCGATCAACTGATCGAAAAGCTCATCGCGGCGGGTTTTGAAATTGCCGCCTCTGAAGAGGGGTCTAAGAAAGAAGAAGCCAAACCCATTTATCGCGCCAAGTCCGGTGGTGATGAGAAAGACCTTTTCAATGTCCAAGAAGTCTTAGCCGCGATTAAAGATTTTGGCCGCAAGGGCGCTTACATTCAGCGCTACAAAGGGTTGGGCGAAATGAATCCCACGCAGCTTTGGGAAACAACCATGGATCCCAAAACGCGACGGCTCCTGCAGGTGAAGTTGGACGACTCCGTGCAGGCTGACCAAGTGTTCAACACGCTCATGGGCGACCGCGTGGAACCACGGCGGCTCTTTATTGAAGCGCACGCCCTCGACGTCAGGAATTTGGATATCTAATGGCTGACCCCACACTTCCCGCAGAACCCAACGACCGCGTCATCCCGCGAGGCATCGAGGATGAAATGAAAACGTCCTATATCGATTATGCGATGAGCGTGATCGTGGGACGTGCGCTGCCGGACGTTCGGGATGGTTTCAAGCCCGTGCACCGTCGGATTCTGTTTGCCATGAAAGAAATGGGCCTCACCCACCGATCCGCTTATAAAAAGAGCGCACGCGTGGTCGGAGACGTGCTCGGGAAGTTCCATCCGCACGGGGATCTTTCCGTTTACGATGCGATGGTCCGTATGGTGCAAGAATTTTCGCTCCGCTATCCCATGGTCGACGGCCAAGGCAACTTTGGCTCTATCGACGGCGATCCACCCGCCGCCATGCGATACACCGAAGTTCGCTTAGGCGCGATCGCCGACGAAGTGCTGGGGGATATCGACAAGGAAACGGTCGATTTCGGACCCAACTACGATGGATCGATGACCGAACCGCTCATTCTTCCTGCCAAGCTGCCCAATCTTCTCGTGAACGGCTCATCCGGAATCGCTGTCGGCATGGCGACCAACATGCCGCCGCATAATTTGACCGAAGTCTGTGACGGCTTAGACGCCTATATCGAAAACCCCGAAATCACGACGGCGGAACTTTTAAAGATCATCAAAGGCCCAGATTTTCCGACCTACGGCTTCATTATGGGCCGTCAAGGCATTAAGGATTATTTTGAAACCGGCCGCGGCTCCATCTCGATTCGTGCCAAAACGGAGATCGAAGACATCCGCGGCGGCCGGCAGGCGATTGTCGTGAACGAAATTCCTTATCAGGTGAACAAAACAACTTTGATCGAATCGATCGCGGGTCTTGTGCGTGACAAGCGCATTGATGACATCTCGGACATCCGGGATGAATCCGACCGCGACGGCATCCGGCTCGTGATCGAAATCAAGCGTGAAGGCAATGCGCAGATCGTTTTAAATCAGCTGTTCAAACACACGACGTTGGAAACGTCTTTCGGCGTCATTATGCTCGCGCTGGTGAACGGCCGGCCCAAGGTGCTCCCGATGCGCGAGATGCTTCATGGTTACCTGGAGCACCGCAAAGAAGTTGTAGTCCGACGCACGAAGTATGAATTGGCTAAGGCCGAAGCGCGCGCGCACATTTTGGAAGGCTTAAAGATTGCGCTCGATCACCTCGATAAGATCATCAAGACCATTCGCGAGTCCAAAGACACCGATACGGCACGCGTGCGCTTGATGGAGAATTTCGACCTGTCCCGCATTCAGTCACAGGCCATCCTGGACATGCGCCTGCAGCAGCTAACAGGCCTGGAACGCAAAAAGATTGAAGATGAATACGAAGAGCTCTTAAAGGTCATCGCGCGCTTAAAAGGCATTCTGGCCGACTCCAAGAAAGTTCTCTCCATCATCCGCGAAGAACTCAAAGAGCTCAAAGAAAAATACGGGGATGAGCGCCGCACCAAGATCACGGCCGCCGCCGAAGAAATGGCCATTGAAGATTTGGTCGCCCATGAAGAAGTGGTTGTCACCTTCTCGCATGCAGGCTATGTGAAGCGGCTTCCCGTCACCGCCTACCGCTCGCAGCGTCGCGGTGGCAAGGGCGTCACGGGCATGACGACCCGCGAGGAAGATTACGTCGAACAGCTCTTCGTTACCAACACGCTGGCCTATCTCTTGTTATTTACCAATAAAGGCCGCGTCTACTGGACTCGCGTCTATGAAGTGCCCGAAGCCGGCCGCGCCGCCAAGGGGAAATCCATCGCCAACTTTATTCAGCTCTCCGCGCAGGATGAAAAGATTACGGCCGCCATTCCCGTCGATTCGTTCGATGCCAAAGACGCGCAGGCGACCTTCCTGTTCATGGGAACATCGCATGGAACGGTTAAGAAAACCCCGCTTTCCGAATTTGCCAACCCACGACGTGGCGGCATTATCGCCATTAAGCTGGATGATGAAGACAGCCTGATCGGTGTGAAGCGCACGGACGGAAAATCGCAGATCATTATCGGGACCCGAGGCGGCCTGGCCATTCGCTTTGAAGAAGAAGAAGTACGGCCCATCGGCCGCGCCGGTATGGGCGTGCGTGGGATCAAACTCGAAAAAGGCGACCGCGTTGTCGGCATGGAAGCCGTCGGCAACAAGGACACCATTTTAATCGGAACGGAAAACGGCTACGGGAAGCGCACCGACATCGATGAATACCGCCTACAGTCCCGCGGCGGCCACGGCGTCATTAACATCAAAACCACCGACCGCAACGGCCCGGTGGTGGGCCTCATTATTGCCAATGATGGCGATGACGTTATGATCATGACCGAAAAAGGGATGAGCATTCGCTTGCCTGCCAAAGATGTGTCCATCATCGGCAGAAACGCCCAAGGCGTACGTCTGGTACGCCAAGCCGAAGACGATAAATTAGCCGCCATCACGCCGCTGGCCAAAGAAGAAGACCAGGACGATAGTCAGGAAGAGCTCCCACTCAAAAAGTGACCGATACTACCCTTCCCGGCGAGGCAAAAATAACCCTTCAAGCGTACGGCAACTCTCTACCTCAACTCTTCGAAAACACAGCCCACGAGCTGTTCAAAATTCTGATCAATCCCGAAGACGTCGGCGAAGCCCTGCGCGAAAAAGTGGTCATTGAGGGCGTGCATGCGGAAGGACTGCTTCACGAATGGGTGAATGCGCTTCTGCGTTTGGCCAGCGATCAGCACATCCTGTATAAAAAATCACGCTTTCAGGTATTTGAAGTCGAACGCACAGGTCCAGGGAAGCTGCGAGCGGAGGTCACGGGCGAATTGGTGGACCCTCTCAGGCATACTTTCCGAAAAGAGCCCCGGCATTGGACTTGCAATCAGGTCGAACTACTAAATAACTCTAAAACCATTGAGGCCAAGATCTTTCTCACATCCGGACCTCCAAAATAAAAATAATCCTTGCTTTTTTATAAAATACCTGTTACACTTTATATGTACTTCAAAATTTAGTATCCCTCTAGTTTTCCCGGCCAATAAGCGCCGGGATTTTTTTGCCCTAAAAATCAATTTAAATAGATCTTTTAGGCTTGTTTAGCCAAAAGTCCATTGGTCGTAGTGCTAAAAGCTCTGGCGGGCGTAATGCCCCCGCTCGCTTTAGCCGTCCAAGGAAGTAGGATCGGCTCCTTCGCTGTCGGATGATGTGCATATTCGAGGACAACGCCTTGTGTCGTCACGTACATATGGCGTTCATAAATCGCACCCTGTTCGTGAAGCGCGGGAATGACGTCTAATACCGTGACATCCGGCCCCAGATAGCTCTGCAGGTCGCGTGGGAACGTGTAAAAGGCGGGTTCCCAATCGCCCTGGTGGCCTCCGTCGAGTGCGTAAGCGGCTGGGTCGATACTGGCATAGAGCTTCATATCGGTCACACCGGCGGCCCGTAGAAGGTCAATATCTTCCCGAAGGGCAGCCGCTTGTCCTTTAGGGTGCTCCGCCAGGATGTGAGCTAGATACAAAACAAGGCGTCCTTGGCGATCGCGTCCTTGAATCGCCACTCCTGCACAACAGGAGAAATTGGTGGAAGCGAGAAACCCTTCTTCGCCTTCGGGGACAGAAATCCAGATCCGTTCTCCTTCGGCTACGCGGTAGGCCGCCCTGTTTGGGCCCGCGTTGAATTTGTACGAGCTCAGAGAATGATGCATGGCCGGCTTGCCTTTCTGTTCAAATTGAAGGACCTGATCTTTGGACAGCCCGAGGTCTTGAGGGGTTTGGTTTCCAGGCATCCATACGGTTGTGTTTCGCCTGTCGGCGTTTCTGAAAAGCTCGGGAAGCTCGTAAGAGCCCGAAGGGGACGTTGTGATTCCAAGCCACCGGTCGCGTTCAGGCGTCCTGCGTCTTCCAAAACGAGCACTTAATGCCTCTAAGTCTTGATAAAGATTAATCAACCGTACACTTCCGATGTGGTCCAATTCTCTTCTTTTGTCCCGCTGCTGAAGGACGCGTATGTCGCGCAAAATATGCAACCGTTCTCGATCTGCCTGCTCGCTTGCGATCTGAGCACTGTGGCCTAGAACGTTATCAGTCCACACTTTATCGTTGTGGAATTGGGGTGTAGTGACATTAATGACATCGAGCATGAGAGCTTCTGTCTCAAAAATACAAGGAATGCCGTACGCCTTGGGATGACTGTCAGGGGGAGCCGCGCACAGATCCCCCGCTAGAATACAGGGGATCAGAATCATAGAAGCAATGCGAATCAGAAATTTCGGCATAGAACGCGCGCGTACGATAAGGGTACTTAAAATGTGTTACGAGAAGATGAAAGAAAAGCTCATTTTTAATTGGGCTAGAAGGCCTATGAGGATGGGTCTTGCAGCATTAAAGATTTGCTGCGGCGAGAGGAATAAGGTAGGTTGTGGACAGCTGGACTAGCGGTGGGAGATGAATGTGCTGGCGAGAGAAAAACCCATCGCCACCAGACCCACACCGATCCATACGCCGCCAAGAGCTAAGAGATCCATAGGCCGAGTGTAACGGGTTACTGTTACGAACAGGTAAACGCCATGTTAAAAGTAAGTTAAGAAATGGATGAGCCTAAAGGACTAAAGCGAGCTTTAGGACTTTTTTCCTGCACGATGCTCGTCGTCGGAAATATGATTGGCGTGGGCATCTTTACGACGCCCGGCCGCATCGCGACGCTTCTCCCCTCTTCAGGGTTGGTGTTTCTGGCGTGGATTTTGGGAGCGGCTCTTGCTATCAGTGGGGCCTTATCCTATGCAGAATTGGGAGCGGCTTACCCCGAGGCCGGCGGCAATTACGTTTTCTTGCGCGAGTCTTACGGTCCGGCCTGGGGGTTTCTTTACGGCTGGTCCGCCGCCTTCATTACCCAATCCGGAACCGTCGCTATTTTGGCGGTCGGGTTTTCAAAATATGCCGGAATCACAGACCCACTTACTGTGCAACTAACCGCCATTGGTCTTATTCTTGTATTCGGAACGCTGAACTACATCGGTGTTAAAGTCGGCGCGGGCGTCGTCGATGCGATTACATTTCTGAAGATGCTGGCGATCCTGGGGTTTGCCGGAGCGGCTGCTCTTATCGGCCACGGCAGCTTTTCCAATATCCATCCCATTCAGCCGGAAACGGGCGGCGTTTGGATTCTCTCGGGAATCGCGATGGCGCTTATTCCTATCATGTACACCTACAGCGGTTGGAACGCTACGGTCTACGTTGGCAGTGAAGTAAAAAATCCCTCAAAGATCATTCCGCTCTCGCTCATTCTCGGCGTGTGTCTCACCGCCGGCCTGTATCTTCTCTTGAACGTCATCTATATTTACGCCATGCCGGTTCCTCAGATGAAGGGCGTCATAGCCATTGCCAAAGAAGCGGCTGGCGTCATGTTCAGCCCAAAAATCGCCGGAGGCATTTCTTTTTTCATTGCGTTTTCCGTTCTTGGGTGTTTGAACGCCACACTCTTGACCGCGCCGCGCATTCCCTTCGCGATGGCGCAGAGCGGCTACTTCTTTGCGCCTTTCGGCAAGGTGCATCCGCGTTACCAAACGCCGCACATGGCCATCCTTCTGCAAATGGGATGGGCCTGCATCCTGGCGCTTTGGGGCGGCATCGATCACAAGAATTTTTACCGTCTGCTCGATGACTACGTCACTGTGCCCAGCCTTCTTATGAATGCGCTCACCGTGGGGGCACTCTTTTATCTGCGAAAGCATAAACCCGACCTCCCCCGACCTTATAAGGCTTGGGGATACCCCCTCGTGCCGATCTGTTTTATTCTGTCGGTGTTGTGGATGGTCTTTATTGAGGTGCGCAACGATGCTTTATCGGCGCTGGCCGGCATCGGCATGGTGGCCGCAGGGATTCCTTTTTATCTGTACTTTCGGAAGAAACATGGTTAGCGGCCGCGGGATTTCCATTCTAATGCTTCTGTCTTTGGCGATCCCTCTTTTCGCTTTAGACGCACCGCCCAAAGACGCCGTCCCGGCGCCCGCGGCGATATTTAATTTCGATCGGGATGCGCTGACAAAACCTCCTCAGCGGTTCAGTGTGGCCGTGACAGGGGAAGGGCCGGGCATCCGGTGGGAAGTCAAACAAGATCATCTCGCGCCGTCGGCTCCGAATGTTCTTGTTCAGAGCGGCAAAGCCAACCCCGGCGATAATTTCGCGCTAGTCCTCTTGGACAATAGTCTGCTCGAGCATGGGGAAATCTCCGTTCACTTTAAAATGCTGGCAGGCGAGGAGGACCAGGCGGCGGGAATTGTCTACCGTTACAAAGACCCGCAAAATTATTATGTGATCCGGGTCAGCTCCTCGAAAGACAACTGTTCGTTGTATCGGGTCAAGAAGGGCAAAATTAAATTGATCGACTCTCAGG